>Ga0209117_1000007_pt1 | contig 241815 bp, 172 predicted proteins | sample BlaSpr_A8_OM2_M2_FD_187978 | JGI IMG/M metagenome (GOLD analysis project Ga0209117, IMG submission 187978) | Forest soil microbial communities from Thunder Bay, Ontario, Canada - Black Spruce, Ontario site 2_A8_OM2_M2 (SPAdes) (version 2) | ecosystem: Environmental > Terrestrial > Soil >... | reverse complement strand
AAGTCGAAGAAGGTATTTGGCTGGTCAGCTTTATGGATTACGATCTCGGCTACGTTGACCTGGAGGAAAAAACCCTGCAGCCTCTCGACAATCCGTTTGCCCCAAAGTGTTACCCATGTAGCCGGTACGTTCTGTTACCTATGTGTCCGGGCCGGACCGGAAAAAACTGGCGCGCCCGGAGGGACTCGAACCCCCGACCCTCTGCTTCGAAGGCAGACGCTCTATCCAGCTGAGCTACGGGCGCGCTGAAGTCAGTATAACCATCGGAATCGGTTTCTGACTATTGCGCCGCAAATACCAGCATGGCGGGTATCCCAGATGCGGAAACAATGCTCGCACGCAAGTAACCGTCACCTCCGGCTGCCGCGCATCCAGCTCATATTCGATCCTGCCGTTTTTCAGCGGTATCGCGTACAGCCGCTCCATCTGCACTGAGCCGAAAGCGCTCCCCAATCGCGGGTATGCCGCGCGCAATCGAAGCACGACATAATCGCCAGCATAAGTGATCGCCACCAGCGCAACGCCCAACACCAGCGTGCGCCTCACGAAATTCCCCAGTTGGTTCAAGTTGCTCTTTCGGCGCGCGCTGATCGCGCTTCATCGCGGCTCGGACTTGCCGTCCCGGCTCCCTGCTTCTTTCGATTCCAGCACCGCCGTCTTGACCAGGCTCTTGTCCGCTTCCGCCAGCACGGGATCGCGGCGGCGCTGCAAGTCCGCAACGCTGGGCACCACGATTTTATCTGGAATAATCCCGGTGCCTTCGAGTTTGCGTCCCTTCGGTGAGAACCACAGCACTTCGCTCATTTCCAGCACTCCGCCGCCCTTCATCACTCGCGGCTTCGCGATTCCCAACACACAGCCGCAGGACTGGCTGCCGATGACTTTCGCGCGCAACGTGTCTTGCATGCCCGCCGCGAAAACTTCCGAGGAGCTTGCGGAATGCGCATCCACCAGAATCACCACCGGTCCGGAATAAATCTGTTCGCCGGCGCGCCCCACATAAAGCTGCAGGGGCAGCTTAAACAATCCCACATACGAAGAGAGCGGTTTTCCTGTCCTGGTCGAATCCTTGGCGAACAGGGTCTTCTTGCCAAAAAAATAGCCCGCGATGGGCAGCAATACGGCCAAGTCACCGCCGCCGTTGCGCCGCAGGTCCACAATCAAGCCCGGCGCATCGCGAAACTTTTGCAGCGCCTGGCGAAATTCCTTGGCAATCGGATGTTGAAAGCCGTCAAACCGAATGTAGACATTGCCTGACAGAAGCACGTGCGTGGTCACCTCCGGCGCCGCGGAATAAACCTGCCTTCGCACACTCACCTCGAACATCGATCCGTCCGCGCGCTGCAGCGCAACCTTGACCGGAGTATCCGCCGGGCCCGCGAACACCCGGTTGTAAATGAACCAGCGTGTGGCCCGTTCGGAAGAAGACGGCAGGCGCTTCTTCTCAATTTCCGCGACGCGCAGGGCCACCGCCGTGTCATCCACCCGCAGCACCACCATGCCCGGCTCGATTCCGGCGTGCGCCGCATCGCTTCCCGGAGTGACGCTAGTGACTACCGTTTTGCCGTCGATGTCATCGACGCCGAAGCCCACCGTGACTCCTTGCTGCCGGCGGAAATTCTTCCACTGCTCCGGCGAGTTGAAGCGCGTGTGCGCATCGTGCAGCTCGCTGGTCATCTGGTTCATCAGCGTGTAGAACTCTTGGTCCCTCTTCGTCGCTTCCACCATCGGCGCGTAGCGCTGATGCACTTCGTCCCAGTCCACACCGTTGTAGGAAGGATCGTAATAATGGTCGTGGATCTCCTTCCAAATCTTCTCGAAGACTTCCTTGCGGTCCTCGGCAGTTAAGCGTTGTTTCCCTGCAGGTTCGGACGCGGCGCCGGGAACTTGCGGGGTGGTCGGAGCATCTGGTTTTTCCTGCGGGAGTGCGGTGATCGCGAAGACAGAGAGCAGCAGAAACAAGACCAGCGCGCGAGGAATTCGCCGGAGCTTAGAGGGCGCTGGACTCATCTGTCTATTCTACGTTGGGCTTGCATCGGACGGTTCGTTTGCAAAAAGACGCGCCAGCTCCGCGTGCTCCATCACCACCGCAGGGTCGCGCTGAATCGCGTCGAAATAGCGTTTCTGAAACGCATCGCCCGATTCCGAAGGCGCGAACATCTTGCGCGCCATCACAATCGCGCTGTGCGTATCCTTCTCGGTCACTTGCTCCTCGCCAGACAGCGTTTCGTCCAGGCGCACCACGAACTCCGAGAGATTGTGCAGCCAGGCAAATTGCTCGTGGTCGATGACCAGCCGGAAGAGCTCGCCGGTCGAGACGTGGCCGTTCGTGCGCTCGTACTCGCGGCGTTCCATGTCCAGCAGCGTTTTGTGCAAGCGCAGCAGCGTCACGCGCAGAGCTACCATTTTTTGCCGCGCGGGGTTCTGCGGTCCACCATTGTCGGCGGCATAGAGGTCGGGTGCGCTCATACCTGGCGCACCGCTCCGTGCGCCAAGTTTATTGTCCGACACAACGCCGCCGATTTCCAGAGTGTAACGGGTCCGTTCCTTACTCATGGTAGCGCTGCTCGCCCACCGGCAGTGGAATCGGCAGGCGGTTTTGCGGCGGCGGGAGCGGGCACGTGGCGTAGGGCGTATACGCGCACGGGGGATTCTCCAGCCGGTTGAAATCGAGGACCAATTCGCCAGGCTTGTCGAGGCCCTGGTCGGGGAATCCTGTGTACAGAAACCGGCAGGCGCCATAGGTTTTCGTGGCACTGGTGGTGTCGCGCAACACGAAGAAGAGTTTGGCCACCTCCGGATCCTCCAAAATCGGGTCCACCCGGTACGTCTTTCCATGCAGCGTGAATTCAGCAGAGCCCGGCACTTGTGCCGGATAGCTGGTGCCGATCAGCGTCGCGATGGTGAATGTCTTCTGCGGAGAGTAGGGAATCCAGTGCGCCGTCACTCGGTACGCTTGGTTCGGCGCGTACCATTTCAGTCCGTGAAAGCCAGTCAGCGCCGCGGACTTTGCATCCTTGATCCGCAGCGCAAATCGCTCGCCGCGATGAATGACGTACATGTTGAGCGTTCCGATGGTCAGGCGCGGGTTATTTTTGTCATGAGCAGGGTCGGCGTGCAGCGTTTGTGTCTGGACGGGCTTGCCATCGATCAGAAATCCTGCTGGAAAGCCGCCTGCAGGAGCATTCAGCGTGATGGTCTCGCCGTCCAGACGCAGCACGCCCAGGTGCCCAGGGCCGCTCGAGGGCAGATGGACCTTATTGTCCTTGGCGGAGCCAAAGGAGTTGTCGCCTGGCTCCAGCCATTCGAGTCCCGCGAGCGTCAGCCAGCCGTCGGGCTTTTGCAGTTCCAAGGCATGCTGCGAGCGCCACGAAGTGATTTCTTGCTGCCAGCCGGCGTTTTGTGCTTGAGCCGCGCGGGCCAGAAGAATCACAAGCGCGAACGCAGAAGATAACGTCCGCAGCGTAAGCAACCGTTTCGTGGGGAGCGTTCTCATTGGTAGCCGTTTCCGTTAGTTGCGCAAGCAATGTAAAACGTTACTCGTCCGGCGCGCTGGAATATTATTGCGACACTTTCAAGAACACGACTCCATGCTTCGGAACTTCAGCAGTGTAGGAATTCTGCACAGTACCGAGGTCTTTGCGCTCCCACAAATCTCGCAGCTTGGCCGATGCCGGCGCGCCGATCGACTTGAAGTTCAGCGTGATCTTAAGCGCCGATTCGCCGCGATTGAACAAGCCTGCGGCTTGCGAGCCATCCGCCAGCGGCTTCACCCAAATTTCTAGTGGCCCTTCATCCCACACTCGATGGCCTTGCATGCCCTTTGCATCCTGGTCCACCGCGATCACTTCCGGGTTCATCAGGATGGCTTTCGTTTCCCCGGACATGCTGCGGATGTCGTTGCCGGCGAGCAGCGGCGCCGCGAGAATGGCCCACAGTGCCATGTGCGTCAAATATTCCTCGTGCTTCATTCCGCCGTTTCCCACTTCCAGCATGTCAGGATCGTTCCAGTGCCCAGCACCGGCGAATTTTCCCAGTCCATCTTGCGAGAAACCGATTAACGACATGCTGTCGTACTTGTCGCTGATGTCTCCGGTCGTGCGCCAGAGATTTCCGGTGTGCGGGCCCCACTGCCACGGAGCTTTTACTCCCCAATTGCAGATACTGAAGACGATTGGCCGTCCCGCTTGCGTGATCGCATCGCGGAATTTTGGGTACTGCACATCGGGCTCAAGCCCGTCGGCGTAGCACCAATCGACTTTCACGTAGTCAACGCCCCATGCGGCGTACGTTTTTATGTCTTGCGCTTCGTGCTCGTAGCTGCCTGGCCGTTTTTGGCAAGTCATGCGGCCGGCGTCGGTGTACACGCCGAACTTCAAGCCTTTGGAGTGCACGTAATCGGCGAGCGGCTTCATCCCATTCGGGAAGCGATCCGGGTCAACAACGATCGTGCCGTCAGCCGCGCGGCTCACCTGCCAGCAATCGTCGATGTTCACGAATTGGTAGCCCGCATCTTTCATGCCCGTACTGACAACCGCGTCCGCCATTTCGCGAATCAACTTGTCGCTTACATCGCACCCAAATTTGTTCCAACTGTTCCAGCCCATCGGCGGCGTGACCGCAATCTTCGTAGATTGCGCGTCAGCGGTTTGCGGCGACGCTGCGAAGACGAGTAACCCCAACGTTGCGAGCAAGAGGAAAGCGGCCCCTGCCTGCAGACACGACTTTCTTGCGGCTATGTCATTCACGACCATCACCTCCGTTTTAGACGCGCAGATTATACAGTGGCAACGAGTGTCATTCCGAGGGCGGTGTTTGCCCGAGGAACCCGCTTTTTTCCTTATTCTTGTTCGTCGACTTCAAGCGCGACCAAGAAGCAGACGGTCCACGCGGTGGCTCACGTCGCGCAGGTACGATTCATCGCCGGCGGGGAGCTCCACCGTGGCGCTGCCGGCGTAGTGGATTGCCGCGAAGGCTTCGCGCACCGCAGGCCAGTCGATATCGCCTTCCCCGAGATTGACCCAGGCGTAGCTGTCTTTGTTGCGTTTGAAATCCTTGAGGTGGACCTTGACGATGCGTTTGTCGAGCGTGCGAATCCAGTCTTGCGGATACCCGTAGAGCACCACGTTGCCGACATCGAACCACGCTTTGACCCACGGACTCTGGAACTCGTCGATGTAAGTGGCCATTTCCAGCGGGCTGAGCAGAAACCGATTCCAGACCTCTTCGATGGCGATTACAACCTTTAGTTCTTCGGCGAGAGGGAGCAGCTTGCGGATTTCGCGTTGCGAGCGGCTCCAAGCCTCGCGATAGGAAGTCTGCGGATCCAGAACGGCGGGCACGAGCAGGACAACGTCGGAGCCCCAGACCTTGGCGTTGTGGAGAGAGGTGCGCATGCCGGCAAGACTTTTTTCCACGACGGCAGAGTCGCTCGAGGACAGCGGATATTTCCAGTGGTCCATATTCATTACCGAGTCGATGCGAATTTGCGCGGCGTCCGCGGCTTTTCTTAGTTCCTCCGCCTTGTGCTCGTCGGATTCCGTGTGAGCTTGCAGCACCTCGAAGCCGATTTCGCGAGCGAGTTTGAGTCGCTCGCCGTAGGAAACGTTGGCAGGCAGCATGCTAAGCAGAATGCCTTTTTTGATCGCGGGCGGCGCTGGAGCTTGAGTTGCCGCGACCAGAGGATTGGCGAATGTACCGAGAGTCGCCGCGCAAGCGGCGCTCGCGGAAGACTTTAGGAATTGACGACGCGATGAATGGCTCATGAGTTTCTCCAATGCTTCTGCTGCATGCTCACGCTCGCACAGCTGTGGGTCAATGCAAAGTCTCGCAACACGTCACGCCAGCTTATTCAAATCGATCCCCGGATCTAGCACCTCAGTCGACTTCATTATTTCGTCCCAGGTGATTTCGTGACCTTTGTAGGCAGCGGTGCGGGCTAGGATGCACGAAATCGCGGATTCGGCGCCTTTGGCGGCTTGGTTATGGAAGCTGCCGGTCGTGATGCTCTCGATGAAAGCTTTCTTTTTGTCGCGATCTGCGAATTCGAGATTGGACGTGAAATTTCCTGTGACCGAGAAGGATTGCGATTCCGGTTTGTCTTTTGCGGGCGTCATGGGGGTTTGCCAGGGTTCATCGCCCCAGATTCCGAGCGCTCCCGTGTAAGGAGATTGCGAAACGCCCTTAGTGCCAAAGAAACGCTCGGTCACGTCCCACCAACCCTTGGCGAATTGCGTAGAGCTGAACGTCACGTCCACATTGTCGGGATAGTGGAGCAACACATTGTAATTTCCGTACGCGTCGCCGTCCGAAGCGGGCCGCCCTTGGCGCCCTCCGGTCGCGGACGCCTTGAGCGGATGCCCCTTGAGGATCCAGTTACAGATGTCGATCACGTGGATGTTCTGCTCGACGATGATGTCACCGGAAAGCGCGCGATCGTAAACCCAGTTGCGCAGGCGCCGCTCGACGGGAGAAGCGTTGGGCCACGCCGGGCGATCGATGTAGCCGGTCAGATAGTGCGCTTCGCCGCAGACAATGTTGCCGAGCGCGCCATTGTGGATTCGGTGGACGAGTTCGACAAACGGAGGGCAGTCGCGAATCTGGAAGCCGACGTCGAGGCTGAGTTTGCCTTCGGCGCGCTTGCCGACTTCAATGACGCGCAGCGCGCCGGGGACGTCCACAGCTACCGGCTTTTCGAGGTAGACGTGCTTGCCGGCGGCAGCGACGGTTTCAAGATGTTGCGGGTGATAGTAAGGCGGCGTGGCAATAACGATGGCATCGACTTCTTTGGAATGCGCGATTTGTTGGTAAGCGTTGGGCCCGAGGAAAAGCTGCGACGCCTCAATGTCCGTATAATCTTTGGCCCGCTGGAGTTGATCGAAATGCGTCCGGGCGGCGTCGAGTTGATCGCGGAACAGGTCGGCCAGCGCGACCACGCGCGCGTTGCCGGTATCGATGAGATTGGTCGCATCTTCGGTGCCCCGTCCCCCGCAGCCCAGCAGGCCCACGCGGACCTCGGAGTTAGCCGCCGTACCATGAACGAGCGACGGCTTGATGAACATCACGCCCGCAGTCGTAGCCGCCGTTTTCAGGAATTTCCGGCGGTCGACTTTGTTCGAGGAGTTTTCGCGCTGCGACATGTATCCCCCTGATAGAGCGTTGTAGGGGCGACCTTTCGCGCGTCCCAGCGGCTTCAGCCGCCCGTGACCACGCGAAAGGCGCGGTCGTCCCCACCGCTTACTCGGAGCAGGATTCTACGCGGACAGGGCCTGCAGAAGAAATCAAAAAAGCCGTCGCCCCGCTGGGCGATCGCTCCAAAATGGGACGGCGCAGATTTCACTTGACTTTGTTTACCATGTGTGTATACTTTGCTGTGACTGAACGGGGGAGAAAAGGTGGATCTGTGTCCCCGCGAGCGCTCGATAGCGTCAAAGCCTCAAACCAGCCATTTTCGTCTCTAACCCCTTTGTTTGCCGCAGATCCGAGACATTAACCCGTAAACCCTTTGTTTGCCACAGATCCAAAATCGTGTGATTTTATGTCCAGCATTTGCCACAGATCCGAAAAAGATGGGGGTGGGGGCCAATTACGGTTAACTAGACTGATATCCAGCTCGGCTCTTGCGGCACAGCCATTCAGGCGGTACTCCGACGACGTGGCATCGTCGCGCGAAGCACCCAACAAAGGGGGACCGGATTCCTCGCAAGGGTCTACGCAGAAGGAAGGCGCGTTATGGAGGCACGTTCGGCGGTGACGTCGTCGCCTCGAAGCTCTCGCAGTGCGTACGTCACGAATTCGGCGGTCACCTTCTTCCGCCAGCTCATGTCGAAGTCCGTGTTGTCGAGAGGTTTAGCGATGCGGGCAGCGAGCGTGGCCGCTTCCGCAATAGTTTCAGAAGTCAGCGAATGACCGACAAGAAACCTTGCGGCCTCTTTGGCAACGAGGGGGCGCGAAGCTACCGAGCCAATGACAATCCGAGCATCCTCAACGGCACCGTTGGGGGAGAAGCGCGCGGCGGCAGCCACGGATAGGACAGGGAAGTCGAAGGAGCCGCGGCGGCGCAGTTTCCAGTACGTGCTACGCCACTCGTGCAGAGGATCAAGAAGGACTTCGGCGAGGATTTCATCGGGCTTGCGGTGGAGATACAGCATGCCGTCATTGTTGTAGAGATCGGAGAGAGGGATTTCGCGCTCGCCGGAATGCGAGACGAGACGGATGCGGGCACCTAGCGCCATGAGCGCGGGAGCGGTGTCGGTGGAAGAGACAGCCATGCAAATGCGGCTACTGGGCGCGACCCAGCAAGTGACGCCATCTTTTTTCATGCAGAAGTTGATGGATTTACGCCACTCGTAGCTTTGGTCGTAGTAGTTGCAGCGCGTATCGAGGCAAAGATTGCCGCCGAGTGTGGCCATGTTGCGAATTTGAGGCGTGGCGACTTGCGACGCGGCTTGCGCCAAGGCGGTTGCGCCGTTGCGAAAGCGCGGATCGGACGCGATGTCGGAGAGCGTGAGGCAGGCGCCGAGTCGCGCGCCGGAATCGGTAAATTGATTTTCGTGCAAGGCATCGATGTCGCGGAGACTCAGCAACGTGCGCGGAACTTGCTGGCGGCGCTTCATGTTGGGGAGAAGGTCGGTGCCGCCGGCCAGGGGCATGGCGCTTGGGCCTTCTCCGTGAAGAATGCGCGCAGCTTCCTTGAGCGTGCGCGGAACGCGAAATTCAAATAGCGGCAAGCGCATCACGAGCTGAGTACCTGCTCTTTCTGCGGGTGCGGCTTCGCTTTCTCGCGGCGGGGAACATCGTTGATGGCATTGCCGTCGCCGCCTTCCCACGGCGGCGGGACGCGAAGGGCTTCGGGCCACTCCACATGAGGAAAATGCGAAGGGCCGAACCGCGGGGCGCGGCCGGCCTTTTTCTCGGTCAGCGCCTTCATAATTTTTTCGGGCGTGATAGGCACTTCGTCGATGCGAACACCGACGGCGTCGTAGACGGCATTGGCCACCGCCGGCATGATCGGCAGCAGCGGCCCCTGGCCCACTTCTTTCGCGCCAAAAGGCCCTTTGGGGTCGGGTTCCTCGACGAGTTCGGTGAACAGGTCGGGCATGTCGAGCGAAGTGGGGCTCTTATATTCTAGGATTGACGGGAATTTGTGCACGAGCGCGTGGGACAGTTTTTTTGGCAAGCGGCGAAATTCCTGTTCTTCCATGAGCGCTTCGCCAAGGCCCATGTAAACGCTGCCTTCGATTTGGCCGCGCACAAGGGTTGGATTGAGAGCGCGGCCGATGTCGTGAGCGATCCAGATCTTTGGTACGGTGATCCACCCGGTGACGGGATTGACCGCGACTTCGACGACGGCAGCCGTGTAGGAGTAAGTGGGAGACGGGCCGACGCCCCCACCTTTGTATAGCGCGAGGGACTTCGGCGGCGTGTAGGAGCCCACAGTGCCGATGGTGCCGAAGCGAGCTTCAGCGAGGCAAACTGCTTCCTGGAAGGTGAGGCCGTTTTCGGGAGCGGCGGAATCGAAGACGCGCTTACCTGCGAAGCGGAGGCGATCGGCCGGAACTGCGAGACGTTCGGCGACGGCTTCGGCCAGGAGAGCTTTGGCGCGGTCGGCGGCTTGCAGCGCGGCGTTGCCGGCCATGATGGTGACGCGGCTGGAATACGAGCCGAGGTCGACGGGGCCGAGATCGGTGTCACCGGTATAGAGGCGAATGTCGAAGGTGTCGAGGCCGAGAACTTCGGCGACGATGGAAGCGAGGACATCGTCGGAGCCCTGGCCGATTTCGGTGGCCCCGCAGAAAAGTGTGATGCCGCCGCCGCGATCAAATTTTAGTTGCACTCCAGAGTGCGGCATTTTGTTCCAGTAAATAGGTAGGCCGGCACCAGTGAGATAGGCGGAGCAGGCCAGCCCCACGCCGCTGCCTTCTGGCAGTTTGCGGAAATTTTCGCGCCAGCCGGAAGATTTCACGACGCGGCGAATGCATTCGGAGAGATTCACGGTGCTGAGACGGAAAAAATTGGCGGTAACCGCGTTCGAGGATTCGGCAATGCGGAGGCGCAAGTCAGCAGGATCGATTTGGAGTTTCTCGGCGATTTTGTCGAGTTGGACCTCCTGGCCGAAGCGCGGCTGCACGGTGCCGTGGCCGCGCTTGGGTCCGCACGGAGGCTTGTTGGTGAAGGTGCGGCAGCCCTGGAAACGATAACGTGGCACATGGTACGTCGTGGTTTGCAACGCGCCCGTATAGAAGGTGCTTGCCACGCCGTAAGAGCCGTAGGCGCCGCCGTCGATCAGCGTTTGCAAATGCATCGCGGTGATGGTGCCGTCTTTTTTTACGCCAGTTTTGAAATTCATGAGAACAGGATGGCGGCCGCGATGGCAGTAGAAGACTTCTTCGCGCGTGAGGCAGATTTTTACTGGGCGGTCGAGAAGGAGCGCGGCTTTGGCGACGACGATCTCGTGATTGAAGGGATCGCTCTTGCCGCCGAAACCGCCGCCATTGGGAGTGGCGATGACGCGGATGTGCGCGGCTGACATTTGCAGGACTTTGGCGAGAGCGCGATGCAGGTAGTGGGGAGTTTGCGTGCTGGTCCAAATGGTGAGTTTGCCGTCGGGATCCTTGGTGGCGACCGAAGCGTGCTGCTCGATGGGGAGATGCGTGCTGCCTTGATAGAAGAAAGTGTCTTCGAATATTTCGTCGGCTTCGGCGAAGCCCTGGTCGACGTTGCCGAATTCGAGGGCGACGCGTTTGTGAATGTTGCCTTCATCGCCGTACTCGTGGATCCGTGGGACAGGCGTGGCAAGAGCTTCTTCGGGATCAGAAATTGTGGTGAGGAGTTCGTAGTCGACTTTGATTAGATCGAGAGCCTCGAAAGCGATTAACTCTTCGCGAGCGATTACGGCGGCGACCGGATCGCCGACATGGCGAACATGATCGAGGCAGAGGGCTTGTTCGTCCTGGCTGACCGGGAGAATTCCGTATTCGATGGGCAGATCTTTGCCGGTGAGGACGAGGTAGACGCCGGGGTGGGCGGCGGCCCGAGAGATGTCGATGCTGCGAATGCGAGCGTGCGGGTGCGGGGAGCGGAGGAGTTTGCAGTGGACCATGCGGGGAAGGGAAATGTCATCGGCGAAGCGGGTTTGCCCGGTGACTTTGGCGCGGGCATCCACGCGGCGGCGTGGATGGCCAATTACGCGGAGTTCGCCATCATTTCTGTTGGATTGTTTCTCTGGGGGATCTTTTTGTTGCGGCATAGGCGCTCCTGATTTTTTGCGCGCGAAATTTAGCTGGCTGCGTTGTCTTGGCCAGCGATTTCGAGGACAGCCGCTTCCACGGCTTCGAAGATTTGCAGGTAGCCGGTGCAGCGGCAAAGATTTCCGGAGAGGGCTTCGCGGATTTGATCCCGGGTGGGATGCGGGTTTTGGTCGAGAAGAGCTTTTGCGGTGACCAGAATTGCGGGAGTGCAGTAGCCGCACTGGGCGGCGCCGAGGTCGGCGAAGGCTTCTTGCAGGGGATGCAGCGCGCCGTTTGCGCCGAGGCCCTCTACGGTCAGGATTTCTTTTCCATTGCATTCGAGGGCGAGGAGCAGGCAGGAGAGAACTGGTTTTCCTTCGAGGAGGACGGCGCAGGCGCCGCATTCGCCCAGCTCGCAGCCGTGTTTTGTGCCGGTGTGGTTGAGATCTTCACGGAGAACTTCGAGCAAAGTCTTGTAGGGGGCGAAGGAGACGTCGGTTTGCTCGCCGTTTAGGGTGAAGCGGATTTGCGCGGATTTCTGGGATGTGAGAGAGATGGTCACCATTGTGGGTCACCTGTTTTTGCGAGTTTCCTGCTAAGGCCGACGGCTGGCCGGTCCAAAGACCGGCCGCTACGCGCTGGCCGGGCTGAAGCCCTGCTTCTACCTTGCTCTTGCAAGCCGTGGATTAGATAGGTTGCGAAATTCTCGGCCAACTCTTCGGTGGTTAACGGACCTTGGGAGTTGAACCAGAGGATGGTGGAGTTCAAGGCGCCGAGGATGGCGCGAGCGGCTAGCGCAGCATCGGAAGGGAGGAATTCACCGGAGCGGATGCCGGCGGCGATGAGGCGGCGGACGCCATGCTCGTAGCGGTCGCGCTTTGCGAGCAGGCGGTTTTGCAGATGATGAGGAATCGAGTTGGTCAGAAGATGCGCGGCGGAGCCTTCGACTTCATCGAGTACGCAATGCAAGTGGAAGGTGATTACCGAGCGGAGCTTTTCAGTTGAGTTCGTTTTTGCGCGACGAGCTTTATCCAGATTCGCGATCAGGCGATCGAGGGCGTTGTCCTGGCAGAAGAAGAGGATTTCGTCTTTGCCGCGGAAATAGTTGTAGAGATTGGCGGGGGAGAGGTCGGCGGCGGCGGCGATTTCGCGCATGCCGGTTTCGGCGAAGCCGCGGGTGCGGAATTCGCGGCCGGCGGCGCGGAGGATTTCGAGGCGGCGCGCGAGGTAGCGGCGTTGGAGGCGGGAGGTGCGCACGGAAATAGGATGGCATTTGGCGAAGTGAGTGTCAATGGAAGGTGAACAGGCGTTCAGGTTATGAACATAGGTTCACAATACTTTCGATTCATCCGCGGGCGCCTTTGATTTGCGGGCTTCGTGCGGATTACGGGGGCACAGCCAAGATTCGCTGTGCCACGGGTACAGGCTAAAGCCTGTGCTACCGGGGGAAAAGCTTGGCGGCGGTTTCGTAGAGGATTTGGCGTTTGGATTTTTCGGTGATGGGCAAGGCTTGGAACTTTTCCATGTTGCCTTTGATCTCGGGGACGCCGGGGCCGGGCCAGTCGGTGCCCCACAAAACCTTGTCGGCGATTTCTTCGATGCGGGGGAAATATTCGAGGAGTTTTTGCGGTGGGATGCCGGAGATGTCCATGTACATGTTTTTGTGACGGCGCACGAGGAAAAAGGCTTCGTTCATCCAGAGGGGGCGGCCGCCGTGGGCGAGGATGACCACAAGATTGGGGTAGTCGATGCACACATCGTCGCAGAGCATGGGCTGAGAGTGCAGATTTCTGGCGCCGGGGAAGATGGAAGTGCCGGTGTGAATCATGACCGGTAGGTGATTCGCTTGCGCGCGCTCGTAGACGGCGGCCAGGCCGCGATCGCCTTTCATGTAGCCATTGGGCGAAAGAACTTGGTGGGAGGGATGGAGCTTAAGAGCGCGGATGCCGAGCTTTGCGATGCGATCTACTTCGGCACCGGGATCAGAGACGGTGCTGGGGAGGACGCTGCCGAAGGCAATGAGGCGATCTGGCGCCGCTTTGCAATAGTTTGCGCTCCAGTCATTGACCTCTGCGGTGAAGCCGATGATATCGGGAGCGACGTAGTTGATGAGGCCAGCGCGCTCAATGCCGAGTCGATCGAGCAACCCGAGGAACGCTTTCGGGTCGGCGCAATAGCGTTCGACGTCGGCGTAATCCTTGCGTCCGCGCTTGATCAAGTCGAGCGCGTGCGGCTTCATCATGTGGAACGGCATGATGTGGACGTGAATGTCGATGATGGGCTGGGTGGTTGAGGGCACGCGTTAGCTCAGTTGAAGCGCACGTACTGAAAATCGAGCGGCTTGCCGTTGACGCCTTTCACGGGCGGAGCAATCCAGTTGGCGAATTTGCCGAGCTCGGTGACGCGGCCGCTCATGAGCGATTGTACGTAGGCATAGTCCTTGGGACTGGGCAGCCACTCAAATTCGTGAGCCTTCCACTGTTCTTTGGTAAGGATTTCTCCGGTTAGGCTGATAAAGTGTCCGGCGAAATTCCCGATTTCGCGATGAAAACCCTTGTGAGGGAGCGTAAGCCGGAACGGAATTCCGGCTTCGTCGATTACGCGCTGCCAGCGGTTAACGCCGGCCTGGATTTCTTCGATGTAGTCGTCTCGGAGCCGTTCATTCAGAGCGGTCAACGCGGGGACTTGCTTGGTGTTGATTTTGTCGCCGACAACTTCGGAGACTGGGTACACTGCGTCCTGCAGGGTGTGATCGTCTTCGAGTTTGGTTTCGCGGAAGCGGCCTTTTAAGCCGCTGGTGTAATAGTTTGCGGCGTTGGAGGAAACGTCGGAGCCGTAGAGGTCGAGGGTGACGCTGTAATGGAAATTTAGGTAGCGCTGAATGGTTTGCAGATCGATGACGCCGAGGGCGCGCACGTCGGCGGGTGTCTCGACTTTGTTTTCTTTCATGACTTCGCAAGTGCGCTGAATGATGCGGCTGACGCCGCTTTCGCCGACGAACATGTGATGCGCTTCTTCGGTGAGCATGAAGCGGCAGGTGCGCGCGAGAGGATCGAAGCCGGATTCGGCGAGAGCGCAGAGCTGGAATTTGCCGTCCCGATCGGTGAAGAAGGTGAACATGTAGAAGGCGAGCCAGTCGGGAGTGGGCTCGTTGAAGGCGCCGAGAATGCGCGGATTGTCGGTGTCGCCAGAGCGACGTGCTAGCAAGGATTCAGCTTCTTCGCGGCCATCGCGGCCGAAATAGCGATGTAACAGGTAGACCATGGCCCAGAGGTGGCGGCCTTCCTCGACGTTGACCTGGAAAATGTTACGGAGATCATAGAGGGAAGGGCACGAGAGGCCGAGCATTTTCTGTTGCTCAACTGATGCAGGTTCCGTGTCGCCTTGCGTGACGATGATCCGGCGGAGAATGGAACGATATTCGCCGGGCACGTCTTGCCATGCGGCCTGGCCTCTGTGCATGCCAAAATTCACCTGGCGCTTTTCGTCGCGGGGCTGGAGGAAAATGCCCCAGCGATATTCGGGCATTTTGATGTAATCGAACTGTGCCCAGCCATCGGGTTCGACGCTGATGGCGGTGCGGAGGTAGACCTCGAAACCGTGACTCTCGTTCGGTCCCATGTCGTACCACCAACTGAGGTAGGCGGGCTGCCAGTGTTCGAGGGCGCGCTGAAGGACGCGGTCGCGGCCGAGGTCGACGTTGTTCGGAATTTTTTCGGTGTAGTTAATCATTGAAAGCTCCTGCGGATTGGACGGAGATAATTTTTCAAACTCTTTCCCAATTGAATTTTATGGGCGCGCCGGTTCCGTAGACTTTTAGCGCGCCGTTCGGGCCTACCGCGTTGGGGCGAATGAAAATCCAGTTTTGCCATGCGGAGAGGCGGCCGAAGATGCGGGTTTCCAAGGTTTCCGTAGCTCCGAAGCGGAGATTGGCTTCGAGGCCGGTGAGGGCGTCGGGAGATTGCGCGGCGCGGGACTCGATGGCCTGGCGAAGTTCGTCTTCCCAGTCGAGGTCGTCGGGCGCGGAAGTGACCAGGCCGGCGTCGAGACCTTCCTTGGCGGAAAGTTTCTTGCCAATGTGTGAACGAAATGCCGCGATGCGAGCGCCATCCAGATAAAAGCGCGCGGCCAAACGCGAAAGGTGATTCGTCATGGGAAGAGCGTCAAAATTTATTTTGGAAAGCGCGATGGTGGCGGGCTCGCCTTCTTGGGCATCTTGCATGTAGACGCGATCGGCGGCCAGGGCCAGCTCGAAAAGGGAGCCTGCAAAACAGGAATGGCGTTCAATGATGGCAAAGAGGGAGCGGGAGGTTACATCGATGCGGGCGAAGGTGCGGCGGAGCATGCCGAGGACTTCGCGGACGAACCAGTTGTCCTGGTGGGCGAGAAGAAAATCATCGGTGCCGAGCACGGCATCGGGATTTCCTGCAGTCTTGAAAAGCCAGAGGCCGAGGTCGAGCTCGCTGGTGCGCAGGGTGAGAATGGCGTCGTCGAGCTCGCGAGCCATTTGCAGCGGCCACCAGTTGGCGCCGGCGGCGAGGACTTTTTCTAATGTGTTTTCGGTTGCGGCTTCGGGGGCGCTGACGGTGATAGTGGCGGTGCGAGCTTCCCGATTGTATTGAACGTCGACAAATTTGTAGTGAAGACCCATATCGTCTGCGGTGCGTTCGAGCGGCGAGAGAGTCACACCTTTTGCATTGGTGGGCCGATCGCTTTGCTCGGCGAGTTGGCGGGCGCGCTGCTTGATGTGCTCGGCGAATTGCTGCGGCTTCACGATTTCGTCCACAAGGCGCCAGTCTTTGGCACGCTGGCCGCGGACGCCGTCCGGATTGGTGCAGAAGATATCGGCATGATCGCGGCGGACTCTGCGCTTGTCGGTGACGCGCGTGAGGCCGCCGGTCCCGGGAAGAACGCCGAGGAGGGGGAGCTCCGGGAGGCTAACGGCGGAAGAGCGGTCGTCGACGAGGACGATTTCGTCGCAGGCGAGGGCAAGTTCGTAGCCGCCGCCCGCAGTGGTGCCATTGAGTGCGGCTAGGAACTTGAGACCGGAGTGGGCGCTGGCGTCTTCGATACCGTTGCGAGTCTCATTCGTGAATTTGCAGAAGTTAACTTTCCAGGCGTGGGAAGAGAGGCCAAGCATGTAAATGTTGGCGCCGGAACAGAAGATGCGATTTTTGGCGCTGGCGAAGACGACGGAGCGGATTTCGGGATGCTCGAAGCGGATGCGCTGGATCGCGTCGTGGAGCTCGATATCAACGCCGAGATCGTAGGAGTTCAGTTTGAGTTTGTAGCCGGGGCGGATGCCGCCATCTTCAGCGACATCCATGGTGAGGGTGGCAACGGGGCCGTCGAAGGAGAGGCGCCAGTGCTTGTAGCGCGATGGGTCGGTGCGAAAATCGATCGCGGCTGCGGTGGGCTGAGCTTCTTGAGTTGCGGCGACGTCCACGATTCCTCCTACTGATTTACTGCGAAGCGGATTGGACCACTGATCTTAGTTTGGTGAAACTTTCTTCGACCGACTCGCCGGAAGTGTCGACGCAGGTGTCGGCTTTGCGGTAAAGCAGTTCGCGGGATTCGAGGATGCGGCGGAGATCCTCCATGGCGCGGTCGCTGCCAGCCATAGCGCGGAAATCACCCTGGGCGATTACGCGGGACATGTGCTCTTCAGGCTGAGCTTTGAGCCAGATGGTGTAGCAATGCGCGAGAAGATAGTCGTAAGTTTCTTTTTCGGAGACGATGCCGCCGCCAACGGAAATGACGACGCGATCGCTTTCGCCAAGGACGCGCTGGAGGGTGCGCTTCTCAATGGCGCGATAGCCGGACTGGCCGTAGAGAGAAAAGATTTCGGCGAGGGGCATGCCGGTGTCTTTTTCGATTTCGTGGTCGAGCTCGATGAATACAACGTTGCGTTCCTCGGCGAGCTTGGAGCCGAGAGTGGACTTGCCGGCGCCGCGGAGGCCGATCAGCGCGACGCGGCTGAGGCGCAGATTTTGTTCGGGGCCGAAGTCGCGCAGGAGGCGAGCGGCGGCTTCTTCGAGGCGATGACTGGGGAGGCGCTCGATGAAGTGCAAGATCGCTTGTTTTTGCGAATAGTTTTGCTGGTCGTCTTGCTGGTCGGGTTGTTTGTCTGGGCTGAACAATTCCTCGAGCGAGATGCCGAGGACTGCGGCGATTCTGCGAAGGAGCAGAATAGAAATGTTGCCTTCGCCGGATTCGAGTTGGGCGAGGTGGCGCTCGGAGACGTCGGATTCGTGAGCGAGGGTTTTGCGGGTCATGCCGCGGCGGTTGCGGATGTCGCGCACGCGGGAGCCGAGGAATGAGAGAAACTCCTCGCCGGAAAGCTGCGGAGCGCGATGGAAAGAGAGGTCTGTTTCGACAGGGGAGTGCGATGCCACGGCTATCCTCAGATATGCAGTATAATACATATCTAGGAGCTTTAGTCAACAGGGATCGCCGGAAGCTCAACGCCTGTCAGGTTGAACATCGCCAACTAGCTGCTGTACAGCGCGTTACGGACGACTTGTCGCAGTTCGGTCGATACGTGGAGATGCAGTATTGTGCCTGGTGTGCGTGGGCGCGCAGGGGAGAAGCTACAGCGAGACGTGGCCCGCATTTACCCATGTTTAGAAATGGCTCGAAGGTGGCAGGCCATTGGCCTCCGACTGCGATGGGCTGTTCAGACGGTCACATTTGGGCTAAATTCGCGGCGGTAATCGCGTACACTCTAGGGCGTTTTGCTATGTTCTTGCAAACAAGCTTGCATGAATAAAGCGCACGAACTGCTCACATCGTTCAAGGCTCGCTTCGGCACGGGTGCTTCCGTTTACAGAGCACCGGGACGCGTGAATCTGATTGGGGAGCACACCGATTACAACGACGGTTTTGTACTGCCGGCGGCGATAGGATTTTCCTGCTGGGTGGGGATTGCACCACGCGACGACCGCAAGCTGGTCCTTTACTCCAAAAATTTTGGGGAAGGGCACGAAGCGAGCCTGGATAAGTTAGGTGCGCGCGGGTCTGGCCACTGGGCGGACTATCCACTGGGCGTAGCTTGGGCCCTGCAGGAAGCGGGATACGGGCTGCGAGGCGCGAACATTTATATTGCGGGAGATGTGCCGCTGGGAGCGGGGCTGAGTTCGTCGGCGGCGGTCGAGGTGTCGACTGGATATGCGCTATTGTCGGCGGCGAATCACGCGATTGACCGCACGAAGCTGGCGTTGCTTTGCCAGCGCGCGGAAAATGAGTTTGTCGGAGCGCGGGTGGGGATCATGGATCAATTCGTCTCGTGCCACGGGCGAGCGGGTCACGCGCTGCTGGTTGACTGCCGGTCGCTCGAATATCGCTCTCTGAGGCTTCCTCCGAAGTTGAGCTTGGTAATTTGCAATACGATGGTCAAACACAAGTTGCAAGCGGGCGAATACAATGTGCGGCGCGCGGAGTGCGAGGAGGCTGTGCGAAAGCTGTCGGCTGCATTGCCTGGAATTCGGAGTTTGCGGGACGTGAGTTTGGAGCAGCTTGCACAAAACGACGGTTTATTGTCGGAAACGCTTTATCGGCGATGCCGGCACGTCATTTCTGAAAATAGGCGTGTTCGCAAGATGGCTGCCCTTTTTGAACGTGGGAAAACTGAGGGGCTGCGCGAGGTGATGGCGGCGTCGCATCAGAGTTTGCGCGACGACTACGAAGTGAGTTGCGGCGAGCTGGATGCGATGGTGGAGCTTGCGAGACGGCAACAAGGAGTTTATGGCGCGCGAATGACCGGCGGGGGCTTTGGCGGATGCACGATTAATTTTGTGGACGTGGAGCACGCGGCGGAATTTCAGCGGCGCGTTTCCGCGGAGTACGAGTCTGCGATTGGCTTGCGGCCGGACATTTATATTTGTGAAGCATCGCAGGGAGCGGAGTTGGTGGAAGCTACGGCTGAAAACCTTCCGAAGGTGACGCGCTGAGGAATGCATACGTAAGACGGCACGTCTTGTGAAACGCATGGATGCTTCGCTGCTGCAGGAAGTGCCACACCGCAGGTTCAATCCACTGACGCGCGAGTGGGTGCTAGTCTCTCCACATCGAACGAAGCGGCCGTGGCTTGGGAGAGTGGAGAAGCCGGCGGCGGCGAATTTGCCAGCTTACGATCCGACTTGCTACCTGTGCCCAGGGAATGAACGTGCGGACGGCGCACGGAATCCGAAGTACAACAGCACATTTGTTTTCGACAACGACTTCGCGGCGCTCTTGCCCGATGCGCCTTCCTTCGAAGTAAATGAAGGCAGCTTGTTGACAGCGCAATCGGAGAAGGGGATTTGCAGGGTGATTTGTTTCTCGCCTCGACATGATCTGACGATTCCGCGGATGTCGCTGGATGAGATCTGTCAAGTGGTTGGCGTGTGGGCTGCGGAATTTCGGCGGCTGAGAGAGATCGACTGGGTACACCATGTGCAGATTTTTGAGAACCGCGGAGCGTTGATGGGGGCGAGCAATCCGCATCCGCACTGCCAAATTTGGGCGAATGCGTCGATGCCGGATTTGCCGGCGAAGGAATTGGCTTCGGTTCGGGAGTATCGCGAGGCGAAAAAGTCTTGCCTGCTGTGCGACTATTTGCAGCTCGAGTTGCAGCGCGGCGAGCGGGTGATTTGCGAGAATGAGGGGTTCGCGGTGATGACTCCGTTCTGGGCGGTGTGGCCGTTCGAAACGCTGCTGGTGAGCAAGCGGCATTTTGCATCGATGGAGGAGCTTGCGGGGGACGAGGCGAAATTCCTTGCGGATATTCTGCGACGCATCACGATTCGCTATGACAATTTGTTTGAGACCTCGTTTCCGTATTCGATGGGGTTTCACCAGCGGCCTGCGAATGGGCGGGAGTATCCGGAGTGGCATTTTCACGCGCATTATTTTCCGCCGCTATTGAGATCAGCTACGGTGCAGAAGTTTATGGTGGGATATGAGTTGTTGGGAAATCCGCAGAGGGATATTACAGCGGAGAGCGCGGCGCGGCGATTGAAAGAGCTTTCGGAGATTCACTATTTGGACCGAGTGTGAAAATCGCGCACTGGGACGCGCTGAAGCGCGCTTCTGCAACGGCGGGGAGGTGATTATGCGGAAAATTATGGTGGCATTCGTGATTATCTTGATCAGTGGCTGGGTGACTGGCGCTCAGACGATTCGATGGACGGAGAAGCAGGCTGCGGATTGGTACGCGAAACAGCCGTGGCTGGTGGGCAGCAACTACAACCCCGCGAACGCTATCAATGAGCTGGAGATGTGGCAGGCGGATACGTTTGATGCGAAGCGGATCGATCTGGAATTGGGTTGGGCGGAAGCCATCGGGATGAACACGATGCGCGTGTTTTTGCACGATCTGCCATGGCAGCAGGACGCCGCGGGATTCAAGAATCGCATCGACACTTTTCTGCAAATCGCGGCGAAGCACCACATCAAGCCGCTGTTTGTACTGTTTGACTCGTGCTGGGATCCGGAGCCACGGTTGGGGAAGCAGCACCCGCCGCGTCCGGGGGTCCATAACTCCGGATGGGTGCAGAGTCCGGGGGCCAACACGCTGCAGGATGCCGGACAGTATCCGCGGCTAGAAGCGTATGTGAAAGGCGTCGTGGGAGCGTTCGCGAAAGATGAGCGAGTGCTGGGGTGGGACATCTGGAACGAGCCGGACAACGGGAACGGAGGGAGCTACAAGGATTTGGAGCCGAAGAATAAGAATGAGCTGGTGATTGCTCTTCTTCCGCAAGCTTTTGCGTGGGCGCGGGCGGCGCATCCGACGCAACCTTTGACGAGCGGTGTTTGGAAAGATGACTGGGCGGTTCCGGAAAAGCTGGGGCCAGGGGCGAAGATTCAGATCGAAATGTCGGACGTGATTTCGTTCCACAGCTACGACAAGCCAGAAGTGTTTGAGAAAAAAGTGTTTTCGCTGCAGCAGTATCACCGGCCGATTTTATGTACGGAGTATATGGCACGGGGGAATGGGAGCACGTTCCAGGGGACCCTTCCGATCGCCAAGAAATATAATGTGGGGGCAATCAATTGGGGACTGGTGGCGGGAAAGACTCAGACGTATTTGCCGTGGGACTCGTGGCAGCATCCGTATACGGATCGCGAGCCGGCGGTGTGGTTTCATGAAGTATTTCGGACGGATGGGACACCCTATAGCGTGGAAGAGACGGCTTTTATAAAGCAGATCACGGGGCGCGGCAGTTCTGCGCGTGCACAGTAGAGATTTTCAAATAGAGTGGCGCAGCATGCTGCGCCGCTACAGGGGAGCGCACGTTGACCGGACTAAAGCCCGGCTCTTGCGATACGTTCCACAATACAAATCAGGTTAGCGGGCTGCCGAGATCGGAATGATTGAGGGCCGTTCTTCTTGCGGGAGGGCTACACCGTCCCGGAAGGAGACGAATTTGCCGGAGTTGGCGGCGACGCGTGGGCCGGGGACGAGGATTCCAACCAAGTTCAGGGGGTCGGCTGCGGAAACGGTGATGAGTTCGCCGGAAGGCTGCTGCTTGCGCATGGCGCGGAGAGATTCCACAGCGACGGGCAGGGCGAACTGCTCACCGAGGAAGCCGCTGACAAAGCGGCCGCCGCGAATTTCGCCGCGGTCTTCGAGCTGGCGCAATGTGATCAGGATTTCGCGCCACTTGGGCAGAATGGCCTCACGAGTGAGAACTTCGCGGAAGACGATGCCGTAGCGGCGGAGAAGCATCCAGCAAATCGCTTCGAGGGCGACATTGCGATCGGTGCTGTCACCAGAGTAGAGCAGCGACCAGCGGCCGGCGCTGTGGCGTGGGCGCGCGGAGCGGCCGCTGCCGTGGCCCGAGCGGCGCTTGGGATCAATGAGCGCGCGCAAATTATCGAAGCCATCGGCGGTGAGCAGGCCGGCAGCGACCAGTTCCCAGAGCGCGGTTTCCACTTCGGACTTAAGCTTGCCTGTGCCGCGCACGATATCGGGAAAGAAGGATGCGCCGCGCTGGCGCAAGAACTGCAGAACGGCTGCGGCATCGGGACTCAAGCTGTAATCTCCGGCGTCGCTGGATTCCCGGTGCGGAATCATCCATTCAGACTCGTCGCGGGCAAAGAATGTGATAGGAGCCACGCTGCTGGGCACGACGCGGCGCTTGCCGTCTGTTAGGGATTCCAATGTTGCGGGATGCGGTGAGAGGCGTCCCCATCCGACCGCACCGGTGAGGCAGAGCTGGTCGAGATCTTTGGGGTCGTAGTTGGCGACGCGGCGCGCGAGTATTTGGCGTTCCCAGGAATTTGCGGGCGCTTCAAAGCCTTGCAACTGACGCAGGCCTTCGAGCAGGCCCCGCTCGCTTAGTAATTGCGTGCTTGGCGCGACGTGCTGCCAGCGGAGGAGCCAGTTCATTAACTGCGCTGGAGTTACCGACTCGACTTGCTTCCTGAGTTGTCCGAGGGTGAGGCGATGGATACGAGCGAGAAGGCGACGATCGCACCATTCGGTTTCATTGATGGCGGGATCGGTGAATTTTCCGCGGAGGATAACGCCGCTGGTTTCTAGACGAAGCAATGCTCTTTCCACGTCGGATGGTGAGATGCCCAGGATAGTAGCTAGTTGGGTTGCGCAGATGGGGCCAGTGTGGGACATCCAGCCGGTTATCATCGCGAGCTGAGCGTCTTCGCGGGAGGTTTCGGCCGAAGATAGCTCCGGGAGCGCGACGTCGAACACGCCGGATGGGAAAATTTGGCTGAAAGCGTTGGCGCGTTCTGCCGCCACCCAATAAATAGCGCCATCGAATCGGGCGCGTTCTGCGCGCCGCTCCGCCGCTAGTTGTTCAAAATGCGGACTCCACTGTGGGACAGACTCCTGCAATTTCGTTTGCAAGCTGTTGGTTGATTGCGCAGCGTCGCTGGTGGCGACTGGCAGGGCAATTAACGAGAGCAACGCATCGTGCAGCTCTTCGGCATCGCGGACGTCTGGCCAGGCGTCGTCGCGGACGCTTGCGATGGCGGCGGGGTCGAGGCGTCCAATTTCGGACAAAACCGTTTCTGGGAGCACGCGGCGCATTTCGACGGCGCGGGCGCGGCGCTCTTCGAGAGGCGCATCATCGAGATAGGCGTACGGATTCGCGTTCAGGATTTCGTGCGAAAACTGCGAAGGCACTGGGGTATCGACAGCGAGGCAGCGGATGCGGCCCTCGCCCATGTCGGTTAACACACGCTGGAGTCCCTCGATGTCCAGGGCTTCGGTGAGAACATCTTTCATGGTTTCGCGAATGAGCGGGTGATCGGAGAGGGCGATTTCACCTTCGAGATTTTCCGGGCAGGCGAGCGCCTCGGGGAAAACGGCAGCGAGCAAATCGTCGGCGCGCATGCGCTGAATGTTGGGCGGGACTTTCTTGCCGCCGCGAAAACGGAGGAGAGCGAGGGCACGGCCGGCGTCCCAGCGCCAGCGGGTGGTGAAGAGCGGAGAAGGCATCACGGCCTGCTCGAGAACGTGCTGGACGGAATTGGGGTGCAGGAAGTGGAAGACATCCGCGAGTGGAAAGCTGTGCTGCTCGCTGAGGGAAATGTTCAGGCCGTTGTCCGTTGCGGCGGCTTGTAACTCGAAATTGAAGGAGCGGCAGAAGCGTTTACGGAGAGCCAGGCCCCAGGCTTTATTGATGCGAGCGCCGAAGGGAGCGTGAATGACGAGCTGCATGCCGCCGCTCTCATCGAAGAAGCGCTCGGCGATGACGGTCTTTTGGGTGGGAATCGCACCGAGGATTGCGCGCCCGGTGGCGACGTATTCGGCGGCTTGTTCAGCGCCGGATTGGTCCAGGCCGCATTCGGCTTTCAGCCAGTTCACGGCTTGCACGAAATCGGCCGGATTGTGGTTCTCTAACGATGATAAAGCACACGGGACAAGCGAACTAATTTGCTCTCGCAACTCACCTACGTGGGCGGATAGTTCATCGGTACGGGCGGGAGCTTCACCACGCCAGAAAGGTACGCTGGGGGCGGCGCCTTGGGCGTCTTCGACAAGCACGCTGCCGGATGTCACGCGGCGGATGCGCCAGGAAGTGTTTCCGAGCAGCATGATGTCGCCCGCGAGACTTTCGACGGCGAAGTCTTCGTCCACCGTGCCGATGGTTATGCCTTCGGGTTGCGCGACCACGGAGTAGAGCGAATTGTCGGGGATTGCGCCGCCGCTGGTGATGGCGGCGAGTCGCGCGCCACGGCGGGCGCGTAGGACGTGGTTGACGCGATCGCGATGAAGGTATGCGCCGTAGCGGCCGCGCTGGCTGGCTATGCCTTCGGAGAGCATCTCGATAATTTCGTCGAAACCTCGCCGCTCGAGATTGCGGTACGGATAGGCGCGGCGGACGGACTCGTAGAGAGCGTCTTCGGTCCAGTCTTCGGCGGCGCACATGGCTACAATTTGCTGGGCGAGGATGTCCATCGGGGCTTCTGGAATGGCGATGCGGTCCAGATCGCCCTGGCGGATGGCGCGGATGAGCGCGGCGTTTTCGACGAGATCATCTCGCGTGGTGGCGAAGAGGCGGCCTTTCGGGATCGCTCCACGCCAGTGGCCTGCACGGCCGATGCGCTGCAGACCGACTGAGATCGAGCGAGGCGAGCCGATTTGGCAGACGAGGTCGACACTGCCGATGTCGATTCCGAGTTCGAGAGAGGCGGTAGCGACGAGAGCGCGGATTTCTCCTGCCTTGAGTTTGCGTTCGGCGTTGAGGCGCAGCTTGCGCGAGAGACTCCCATGATGAGCAGCGACGGCGTCGCGCCCCAGGCGTTCAGCGAGATTGTGTGCGACACGCTCGGCCAAGCGGCGCGTATTGACGAAGATGAGCGTGGAGGAATGCTGGTTGGCGAGTTGCGCGAGGCGATCGTAGATTTCGCCCCACATTTCATTGGACGCGACAGGACCGAGCTCGCTCGGAGGCACTTCGATGGCGAGATCCATCTGGCGGCGATGGCCGATCTGCACGATGGCAGGATCGGTGCTATCGGAGCCAGTCAAGAAATGAGCCACCGTCTCGATAGGCTTTTGCGTTGCGGAGAGACCGATGCGGGTCAGGCGCTTGCCGGTGAGTTGGTTCAGGCGTTCGAGAGAAAGAGCTAGATGCGCGCCGCGCTTGTCGTCGGCAACAGCATGGATTTCATCGACGATGACGGTCTCGACGGACTTGAGGATTTCGCGGCTCCTTGCCGCGGTGAGAAGGATATAGAGCGATTCGGGCGTGGTGACCAGGATGTGCGGAGGACGGGCGAGCATGGCGCGGCGCTCGTGGGCGAGGGTGTCGCCAGTGCGCACTGCAGTGCGAATTTCGGGCATGAGCATGCCGCGCTCTCCCGCGAGCTGCAGGATTTCGCCGAGCGGGGTCTCGAGGTTCTTCTGAATGTCGTTGCTCAGGGCTTTGAGAGGCGAGACGTAAAGCACTTCGGTGCGGTCGGTCAGGTCCCCCGAAAGGGCTTTGCGGACCAGAGAGTCGATGCAGATGAGAAATGCGGCGAGAGTCTTGCCTGAGCCGGTGGGGGCGGAGATTAGAGTGGTTTTGCCGGCGAGGATGTGCGGCCAGCCCTGTTCTTGGGGTTCAGTTGGAGTGCCGAAGCGGCGGACGAACCATTCTTGGACGAGCGGGTGAGCCCACTCGAGGCCAGGTGGTACAGACAGTGATGCGGCAGTGGTCATTGCGAGTAATGATTATAAACGATTGCAGAATCTCGCGCTTTCGGCGCACCGGTTTGGTTTTGAAGGTGAAGAGGAATAGAATCGCCCGGCCTAGTTCATTAGATGAGGGAAACGGCGAAGAATGGCCAGCAAACTTTTGGGGATTGACGTCGGGACCGGCGGGACACGGGCAGTGTTGCTCGACGAGGCGGGGCGAGTGCTGGGTGCGGCAACGGCGGAGCACGCGCCGATGGCGTCCCCGGAACTGGGGTGGGCGGAGCAGGACCCTCGTGATTGGTGGCGAGCGGCTCGCGGTGCGATTGCGGAATGCTTGAAGAAGGCAAGCGCGAGCGCAGGCGAGGTTGCTGCGATTGGGCTTAGCGGGCAGATGCATGGGCTGGTGCTACTGGATGCGGCGGGCGAAGTGGTGCGGCCGGCACTTATTTGGTGCGACCAGCGAACCGAGGAGGAATGCCGGGCGATTACCGAGCGGGTTGGCGCGAAACGGCTGATTGAGCTGGTGGCAAATCCGGCGCTGACTGGTTTTACGCTGCCGAAGATTTGGTGGGTGCGCGCGCATGAGCCGGAGCTTTGGTCGCGCGTGCGCTCGGTAATGCTGCCGAAGGATTATGTGCGCTTCAAGCTGACAGGGGCGCGGGCCACGGATGTCGCGGACGCTTCGGGGACGCTGTTGTTTGATGTGGTGAACCGGCGGTGGTCTGCGGAGATGTTGGACGCCTCGGACTTGCGAGCGGAGATTTTGCCGGAGGTTTTCGAGTCGCCGGGCGTTAGTGGGCGCGTGTCGAAGGATGGGGCGGTGGCCAGCGGGCTTCGAGAAGGCACGCCCGTAATCGCAGGCGGAGGTGATCAAGGGGCAGGTGCGGTGGGAATGGGAATTGTAGCGCCCGGAAATGTCAGCGCGACCATTGGGACTTCGGGCGTGGTGTTCGCCGCGACAAGCAGTCCGGTGGTTGAGCCGAAGGGAAGAATTCATACATTTTGCCATGCGATTCCGGGGCGCTGGCATGTGATGGGGGTAACGCAGGGGGCGGGATTGTCTTTGCGGTGGTTTCGCGACCAGTTCGGCGGGGGCGCTTCTTACGATGTTCTGATGAAGGAAGCTGCGGAAGCGCCTGCCGGCGCGGATGGATTACTTTGGGCGCCGTACTTGATGGGCGAGCGGACGCCGCACCTCGATCCGAACGCGCGCGGGGCGTTGGTCGGGCTTACGGCGCAGCACACGCGTGCGCATGTGATCCGCGCGATTTTGGAAGGCGTGGCGTTTAGTTTGCGCGATACGTTTACGATTTTTCGCGAACTGGGTGTGCCGGTAAAATCCATACGGCTTGGTGGGGGCGGGGCGCGCAGCTCATTGTGGCAGCATATACAGGCGGACATTTACGGCCTGCCGGTGGATCTTGTCGCGGCTGATGAGGGAGCCGCGTACGGGGCGGCGCTGCTGGCGGGCGTGGGTGCAGGCATGTGGCGATCGGTGGAAGCGGCGTGCCAGACGGCGGTGCATGTGGCGAAGCGGGTGGAGCCGGTCGCGAAGAATGTTGAGCTGATGAATCGCAGGTACGAGGAGTATCGAAAGCTTTATCCGGCGCTGCGGACGATTGGTTACCGCAACTGAGGCTGAGGTCGGCCATTGTGGCTGATGCGCTGAAGCTGGTTCTTAGGGTTCATGGGTTGCCGGGAAGTAACGTACAATTGCCTAATCCGAAGGCGGACGGGTTGCGGAGCTTCCGCTCGACAGTAGAATTAAGGAAGAAGATCCATGGCGGTGACAAAGGATCCGCGGGTTGGGGGTGCGGCAAACCTCACTGCACGCGCGGCCGACTTGCGTTTGGCTGCCGACAAAGAAGCGCTGGCCATATCGGCAGGACGCGAGCTGCAGCCCAATCGCGGCATCCCTCTGAATCTTGATTGGATCGAGAATATTCGCGTCAACACGAGTGCGGTGGAGCGACGCGCGCAGACGCTGGTTACGCGGCGCACGGTCAAGAAGGAATGGCAGGTCGCGTGGCTGCTGCGGGCAATTTCTTGCATGGATCTCACTACGTTGTCCGGCGATGACACGGACGAACGTGTGCGACGCTTGTGCGCGAAGGGGCGGCAACCGATTCGGCAGGACTTGGTCAAGCTTCTCGGGATCGAGTCGCTTAACATTCGAGTGGCCGCGATTTGCGTGTACCACTCCTTTGTGGAGACGGCGCTGCGCGCGCTGGAGGGAAGCGGGATCAAAGTTGTTGCGGTTTCGACGGGATTTCCCACGGGATTGTCTCCGCTGGATGAACGGGTGGCGGAGATTCGACGCTCCGTGGAAGCAGGAGCGGACGAAATTGATGTGGTCATCACACGCGCGCACGTTTTTGGTGGGCGATGGCAGGCGCTGTTTGATGAGATCGCCACGTTCAAGGCGGCTTGCGGTAACGCGCAAATGAAGGTGATTTTGGGGACGGGCGATTTGCTGACGCTGCGCAACGTGGCGCGCGCGAGCATGGTGGCGATGATGGCTGGCGCGGACTTCATCAAGACCTCGACTGGAAAAGAAGCGGTCAACGCGACGCTTCCTGTGGGCCTGGTGATGACGCGCGCGATTCGCGAGTACGCGCAGCAGACCGGCATGGCTGTGGGATTTAAGCCGGCGGGCGGGATTCGCACGGCGAAGCAGTCGATTGAGTGGCTGTCTTTGATGAAGGAAGAGCTGGGCGCTTCATGGCTCAACGCGAGGCTTTTCCGTCTTGGCGCCAGCGCGATGTTGGCGGACATTGAGCGCCAGTTGGAATTCCACGCGACGGGCAGGTATTCGGCAGAGTATCGGCATCCGCTGGCGTAACGAGTTGGGTTGTGGGCGAGATGCTCTGGGGACGAGCTGAGTGCAAGCATGAGCGTTGCTGAGAAATTTCTTTCGATGGAATACGGTCCGGCGCCGGAGGATCCGCGCGAGGCGCTGGTGTGGCTGGACCGGCACGCGCGTAAGCTCGGTCACTTCATCGGTGGCTCGTTTCGAGCTCCCGCCGAGGGCGTTTATTTCGACACGCTCGATCCTTCAACGGGCGAACCTTTGGCGGCAGTTGCGCAGGGTTCGGCGGCGGACATCGATGCGGCCGTGAAAGCCGCACGCGCGGCGCTAGCTGAATGGCAGTCCCTTACGCCACACGCGCGGGCACGCTATCTGTATGCCCTGGCGCGGCAAGTGCAAAAGCATTCGCGGCGGCTGGCCGTTCTTGAAACGATGGACAACGGCAAGCCGATTCGCGAGAGCCGCGACTTGGATATTCCCCTCGTTGCGCGCCACTTTTATCACCATGCCGGATGGGCGCAGCTCCTGCCGCAGGAATTTCCCGGTTATGTCGCCTGCGGCGTGGTGGGACAAATTATTCCATGGAACTTTCCTCTGCTGATGCTGGCATGGAAGATTGCGCCGGCGCTGGCCACGGGAAATACGGTTGTGCTCAAGCCGGCGGAGTTTACGCCTCTGACGGCTCTGGCGTTTGCGGAGATATGCCAGGAAGTGGGTTTGCCCGCAGGTGTGGTGAACATCGTCACTGGTGATGGTTCCACTGGAGAGGCGCTGGTGAAGCATCCTGACGTCGACAAGATTGCGTTCACGGGATCGACCGAGGTTGGCCGGGCGATTCGCAAAGCTACAGCGCAGGGCCATAAGAAGATTTCGCTGGAGCTCGGAGGCAAGTCTCCTTTCATCATTTTTGAGGACGCCGACCTGGATAGCGCGGTGGAAGGTTTGGTGGATGGAATTTGGCTGAACCAGGGGCAAGTGTGTTGCGCCGGTTCGCGGCTGCTGATGCAAGAGAGCGTCGCGGAGACGCTGATCGGCAAAGTCCGCGAGCGCATGACCATGCTGCGTGTCGGGGCGCCCCTCGACAAAGCGATCGATATCGGGGCCATCGTGGCGCGCGTGCAACTCGAGCGAATCCAGCGGTTGGTGGATCAAGGTGTTGCGGAGGGCGCGACCTGCTGGCAGCCGCCTTCGCTGGCCATGCCGTCGCGGGGGCTATTCTTTCCACCGACGCTGTTGAGCAATGTGCATCCGACATCGACCGTAGCACAGCAGGAGATTTTCGGGCCGGTGCTGGCGGCAATGACCTTCCGAACGCCGCGAGAAGCGGTTGAGCTGGCGAACAATACGGTGTACGGACTGGCTGCCAGCGTTTGGAGCGAGAGCATTAACGTGGCGCTGCACGTTGCTGCGCAATTGAAGGCTGGCGTAGTGTGGGTGAACAGCACCAACCTGTTCGACGCGGCTTGCGGATTTGGCGGCTACAAAGAAAGCGGATATGGGCGCGAAGGCGGCCGGGAAGGTTTGTTCGAATATCTCGAGCCGGAATGGTTTAAGCGCGCGCCACGCTTGGAAACCAAGGCCATGGCGATTGATCAGCCGCCGGATCAGGAAATCGACGTCGCGGCGCCGCCGATAGATCGCACTGTGAAATTGTACATTGGGGGAAAACAGACACGGCCGGACTCCGGCTACAGTGTCGAGGTACGCGCCGCTGATGGCCGACTTCTAGGCGAGTCACCGCTCGGCAATCGCAAGGACATTCGCAACGCGGCGGAGGCGGCGCGTAAAGCGGATGGCTGGGCCAGAACTACTGCACACAACCGCGCCCAGGTGCTCTACTACATCGGGGAAAATCTTTCGCAGCGCGGGGAGGAAATCGCGGGACGTCTAGCCGCGGTAGTCGGTAAAGAGCAAGCCGCGATGGAGGTGCGAGCCGGAATCGAGCGTGTTTTTTCGTATGCAGGTTGGGCGGACAAGTATGACGGCGCAGTTCACAATCCGCCATTTCGGAGCATCGCGCTCGCTATGCACGAGCCGGTCGGCACGGTGGGGATTGTCTGTCCCGCGGATGTGCCTTTGCTCGGTCTTTTGTCGCTGGTGATGCCAGCGATTGCCATGGGTAACACGGTAATTGCGATTCCTTCGGAGACCTATCCTCTGGTCATCGGCGACTTGTACCAAGTTTTTGAAACCAGCGATTTACCCGGCGGGGTCGTGAACATGGTTTCCGGGCGCAGTGCCGAGTTGATGAAAGTGCTGGCGGAACATGACGATGTGGACGCGATTTGGTCGTTTGCAAGCGAGGCCAGCAGTGCGGCGGCGAAGTCGTTGTCGGTCGGAAACCTGAAGCGGGTCTTCAGCAATGAAGGCCGGGCCGTCGACTGGTTCAGCATCGAGCAGGGCGAAGGCCGGTGGTTTCTGCACCATGCCACGCAGGTGAAGAATATTTGGGTACCTTACGGCGAGTAAGCGCTTCCGTTTGCACTTGTGCACGTGAAGCACGCCCGCGGTCGCGGCGTGAAACCTGAGCGCGGTCCTATGTATAATCGAGAAGGGGCCTGATCCCCGAATCTCGCATCCCGCCCGCGAGCCGGCAATTTCTCCCGGACATACCGATTTTGGAGAGGAACCTTTGGACAGTCCCGCCACCCTAATGGATCGCGCGCTCAGCACGCTGCGCCGCGTCGTAATTGAAGGGGTGGAACCCGAGGTGGACGGCGGGAAATTTCCGATCAAGCGCTGCCTGGGCGACCGAGTTCGCGTGCAAGCGGACATTTTTGCGGACGGCCACGATCTTCTGGGCGCGCGGCTGCTTTCTAGACGAGCGGATGATTCCGAGTGGCGGGAAGCAGCGATGCGGTTGATAGAGAATGACCGCTGGGAAGGGGAATTCGAGGTCGAGGACCTCGGCCGGTACCTTTACACGATCATTGGTTGGGTCGATGCGTATGGCACTTGGGCTGCTGACTTAGCCAAAAAGGCGAACGCGGGCGTCGAAATCTCCGTGGACGTACTACGCGGAGTCGAGCTGCTGCAGTCGGCTGCGGCTCGAGCCAAGGGCGCGGATCGGCAGGAGCTGGCTTACGCAGTGGAGCGATTGCGGGAGTTGTCGGAGGGAAATTCGAAGGCGGTGGTCGAATTTGCGCAAAGCGGTGAATTAGAAGAGCTAACGACTCGCAACCGTGATTTCAGCGAGGACACGCGGTATGAAAAGGACCTCGTCGTTGTCGTTGATCCGGTCAGGGCACGTTTTGGGGCGTGGTACGAGATGTTTCCGCGCTCGTGCACGACGGACTCGAAGCGGCTCGGAACCTTACGTGATTGCTCCGCACGGCTCGGTTACGTTTCCGCAATGGGCTTTGACATCTTGTATCTTCCACCGATTCATCCGATCGGCTTGACGGAGCGAAAGGGCAAAAATAATTCGCTGGTTCCTACTGTCGGTGATGTCGGAAGCCCTTGGGCAATCGGTGGAGCAGAAGGCGGGCACAAATCGATTCACCCGCACCTGGGTACTTTACAGGACCTCAAGGACCTGCGAAACAAGGCGCGCGAATTGGGATTGGAAGTCGCGCTCGACATTGCTTTCCAGTGTTCGCCGGATCACCCTTACGTGAAAGAGCATCGCGAATGGTTTTGCGAGCGCCCGGATGGAACGGTGCAGTACGCCGAGAATCCACCGAAGAAATATCAGGACATTTACCCGTTCGATTTTGAAAGCAAGCACGCACCCGAGCTATGGGAAGAACTGAAAAGCATTGTGGTGTACTGGGCGGAGCAGGGAATCCGCATTTTCCGCGTCGACAATCCACACACCAAGCCTTTCGTTTTCTGGGAGTGGCTGATCAGAGAAGTGAAGCGCGACTATCCTGATGTCGTTTTGCTCTCTGAGGCTTTCACGCGGCCCAAGGTGATGTACCGGCTAGCGAAGCTCGGGTTCACTCAGTCCTATACTTATTTCGCGTGGAAGAATACGAGCGCGGAGTTGATCGAATATTTCACGGAGCTGACACACACACCAGTTCGCGAGTTCTTTCGTCCGAACGTGTGGCCGAACACGCCGGACATTTTAAACGAGTATCTACAGAAGGGCGGGCGCCCGGCATTTGCGGCGCGATTTATTCTAGCCTCAACACTCGGCGCGAGTTATGGCATTTACGGCCCAGCGTTTGAACTGTACGAAAATCGGCCCATTCACGCTGGCAGCGAAGAGTATCTGAATTCGGAGAAATACGAGGTTCGCGTTTGGGACACCGACAACCCAAACAGCCTGAAGGACCTGATAACACGCGTGAATGCTATTCGTAAGGCGAGCCCAGCGCTGCGCGGTGATTGGAGCTTGCGATTTCACCCGGTCGATAACGAGCAACTGATTGCCTACAGCAAGGTTTCGGAAGATTTCTCAGACATGATTCTAGTGGTCGTCAACCTTGACCCGCACAAAACGCAAGCGGGCTGGATTTCGGTCGTGCTGAAGGAACTCAAGCTTGGCGACGACGAAGCCTATCAAGTGCATGACTTGCTGACCGGTGCTCGCTATGTGTGGCGTGGCTCAAGAAATTTCGTGCAGTTAGATCCCTCGATACTCCCGGCGCATATTTTCCGGGTTCATCCGATCGGTTGACCCTTGCAGGATTCACCAACGCCGCCGTCCATTGTTTCGAAACCGCACCAGGAGAACTCCGCCTTGCTCTTGCAGGACGAAAACCTCTGGTACAAGGACGCGGTAATTTACCAGCTTCACGTGCGGACGTTCTGCGACAGCAACGGCGACGGCATCGGCGATTTCCGCGGTTTGACAAGCAAGCTCGATTACTTGCAGGAGCTTGGCATAAACGCAATCTGGCTGTTGCCTTTCTATCCTTCGCCTCTGCGTGACGACGGATACGACATAGCAGACTACACTTCGGTTCATCCGGCGTACGGATCGCTGCAGGACTTTAAGGATTTTCTGACCGCCGCGCACAACCGGCGCATTCGCGTAATTACCGAGATGGTGGTGAACCACACCTCCGATCAGCATCCTTGGTTTCAAGAAGCCAGGAGTTCCCGCGAGAACCCTAAACGAGATTGGTACGTTTGGAGCGACACAGATTCTCGGTATCAGGGCGTGCGCATTATTTTCGTCGATACGGAGATGTCCAACTGGGCCTGGGATCCGATTTCCAAATCGTATTACTGGCATCGCTTCTTTAGTCATCAGCCTGACTTGAATTACGACAATCCCGTGGTTCGCGAAGCGATGTGGGAAGTGATGAAGTTCTGGCTCGACATCGGCGTCGACGGTTTTCGGCTGGATGCGGTTCCTTATCTCATTGAGCGAGACGGCACTTCCTGCGAAAACTTGCCTGAGACTCACGAGATTATTCGCGACTTTCGCAAGCGCATCGACCTCGCGTATCCGGGAAAAATGCTGTTGGCAGAGGCCAATCAATGGCCTGCTGATGTTCGCTCCTATTTCGGAAATGGCGACGAGTTTCACATGGCGTTCCACTTTCCGCTGATGCCGCGGATGTTCATGGCCGTGAAGCTGGAAGACCGCAAGCCGATCATCGAGATTCTGGAGCAGACCCCGCAAATTCCAGACGCTTGCCAGTGGTGTGTCTTTTTGCGCAATCACGACGAACTGACGCTCGAGATGGTCACCGACATCGAGCGCGACTATATGTATGACGAGTACGCGGTGGACAAGGCCATGCGCATCAATCTGGGGATTCGCCGCCGCCTCGCGCCCATGATGGAGAACGACCGGCGGCGCGTGGAGCTTTTGACCGGCCTGCTCCTCTCCATGCCGGGAACTCCGATCATCTATTACGGCGATGAAATCGGCATGGGTGACAACATTTATCTGGGCGATCGAAACGGCGTGCGCACGCCGATGCAGTGGAATGGCGGATGGAATGCAGGCTTTTCGTCGGCCGATCCGGAACGGTTGTATTCGCCGCTGATCTCCAATCCGGTGTACGGCTACCAGGCGATTAACGTGGACTCGCAGAGGCGGTCGGCGCATTCTCTATTGTCGTGGACCAAATCGGTGATTCAGACACGAAACGCTTTCCGCGTGTTCAGCCGCGGCTCGATCGAGTTCCTGAATCCTTCGAACCACCGGGTGCTCGCCTACGTGCGCCGCCTCGGCGAAGAAAAAGTGCTGGTGGTCAACAATCTATCCAGCTCGGCACAGGCGGTCGAGCTGAATCTGCAGATGTACAAGAGACATATTCCGATCGAGATGTTCGGCAGAAACCTGTTTCCGCGCATCGGGGACCTACCGTACCTGCTGACTTTGGGTCCTTACCAGTTTTACTGGTTCCGTCTCCGTCGAATTTGATGTCGTGGATTGATGCCGCAGAGATTTATCCGAATCGCGCCTAGACCGTCGCGTAATAAGGAGCACCAAGCAATTGGCTGAAGAAAGTTTTCTCGCGGACGATTTTCTTCGCCAGCTGATGAGCGTAGGCGAGGTCGATCTGCTGGTCGGCATTCCATCCTACAACAACGCGTCGACCCTGGCGCAGACTCTGCAAAGCGTCGAGGCGAGTCTTCGTCAGAACTTCGTTCGCGAACGGGCGGTGATCCTAAACGTGGACGGCGGGTCCGCAGACGAGACGCGACAACTGTTTGTGCAGAGCGCAGAACGAATAGACGCCGGGCATAAAGGTTTGACGTCGCTGCGCACCGTACACCGCATTTCCTGCGAGTATGACAAGTCGCCGTCGCAAGGCTTGGCGCTGCATAGCATTGTGGCCGCCGCCGATCTGCTGCGTGCAAGAGCGTGCGTCGTTATTTCACCCACGACAACTAACTTGACGCCTTCCTGGGTGGCGAACTTGCTGCGCCCGGTCTACCGCCAAGGCTTGGATTTTGTTGCTCCCCTCTATGTGCGCAGCAGATTTCAGGGTTTGCTAGCGCGCGATCTGCTCTATCCCATGTGCCGGGCTATTTTCGGTCAGCGAATCAGGGAGCTTTACTCCGAGGAATGGGGATTCTCCGGCCGGTTGGCAAGCCAGTGTCTGGAGAAAGATGTATGGCACGAAGAGGCGGTTCGCGCACGTCCTGAGGCATGGATGGCCATCACGGCGATAAGCGCAGACCTGAAGTGCGGCCAGTATTTTTTGGGACCCAAAACCGCATCGCCAACTGGTACCGGCCCAGACATCGTAGAGGCTATTCGCCAAACCGTTGGCAACTTTTTCTGGTGCCTGGAAACAAATCAAGCGAATTGGTTGAGCCGCTCGAATTCGCAACCGGTTCCCACCTTTGGCCCTGACCACGAGCTATCGTTGGACGGCATCCCACCGAGCCAAGAGAAGATCTTCGACCTGTTTCGCAGCGGCGTCAGTGAATTGGAGCCGATCCTCGCTTCGATTCTTGCGCAAGACACGCACGCGCAGATCGAGGCGATCGCCTTGAGCGACCGGTCGAACTTTCATTTTGCGCCGGAGCTGTGGGTGAAGACTCTCTACGAGTTTGCGGCGTCTTATCATCATGCCGTGCTCAATCGTGACCATCTCGTGCAGGCTTTGGTGCCGCTGTATCGCGGCAGGCTCTATTCCTTTCTGCTCGAAAACGCAAATTCTTCCGCGGAAGCGATGGAAACGCAGTCCGAGATTCTGTGCCAGGAATTCGAACGCCAAAAGCCGTATTTAATCGAAAAATGGACAGCGAAACGTTGAGGTGCAGCCATGAAGGAAGTAGTTATCCAGGGACTCAGCCAAGCTTATAGCAACCTTGTGCACATGTTTGCTGAATTCTTGCCGCGCCTGTTGGTCATGTTGGTGATTGTCCTCGTCGGTTTACTCGTGGCTTATGTGTTGAAGACGATTTTGCGCGCAGTACTCCACGTCACCAGACTTGACCGGTTGTCCGAAGAGGCCGGGGCTTCGCGCTTTCTGCGCATGGCGGCGCTTCCTTCCATGACGGAACTGCTGAGCCGCTCGCTGTTTTGGGTGACGTGGTCAGGTTTTATTCTGATTGGGATCAGCGTCCTGGGAGTCGCAGGTCTTCAGGAGCAGATTTCGAGATTGTTTTTGCTGCTCCCAGCGATATTCGTTGCCATATTGATTCTGTTTCTAGGTCTAGTGACCGCCAATTTCTTGTCGCGCGCTGCACTGCTCGCCGCCGTGAATGCCGGGTACCCGTCGCCGAAGTTACTGAGTTGGTCCATCCGGTTTGTGATTTGGGCTTTGGCGGTTTCCATGGCTTTGGAACAGGTCGGGGTCGCGCGGCAGACAGTAATCGCAGCGTTTTCCATTGTCTTCGGAGCTTTCATGTTCGGGATGGCACTCGCCTTCGGATTGGGCGGTAAGGAACTGGCTCGCGAGTTCCTGGAGAGAAACCTAACCGAGAAGAAGAGGGAAAAACACGAGGAACCCCAGCCGCTGTGAACTGCATCCGAGGCGCTGCTCATTCGAAGATCTCGAGGAAATGTGTCAGGCGATCGTACGTACTCAGAAATGGTTTCTGATCTCCGCCAAGGGCTTCCTGCTCAACTGCCTTCTTTTTTAGCCTCGCAGCGCTGGTTTGGTGGAAAGGCCCGGCAAATTCTCGAATTCGCGATTGATGATGCGATTCCCGTCAACAGCGGTGAAACGACGGCGGTCGTATTGGTGGTAACTGTGAGGTACCTTGAGGGAGCCGAAGAAACCTACTCAATTCCGCTTGTTCCTATTGTGGAATCGGGCAGCAGCTCAGCGGCCGATTCGGCGCCAAAATTGGAAATGCAGAACGGTTCCGCGCTCGTCTTTGGCGACGCCTTCTCCAGTCAGGAATTTCTTGCAGGACTTCTCGATATTGTTAGGCGAGAAGCCGAGATACAAGGCGAAAAGGGACGGCTGCGCGGATCTCGCAGAGCGGCTTTTTCGGCGCTTTTCGCTCCTTCCGAAGCCGCGCCGCCGAAAATGCTGACCGGCGAACAAAGCAATAGCTCCGTCATCTATGGTGACCACCTAATTCTGAAATTCTTCCGGCGCATCGAACAGGGGGACAACCCCGACCTTGAGATCGGTAGATTTCTCACCGAGAGAGCGCGCTTTCCGCACGTTCCTCGGATTGCCGGCTGCCTCGAATACCAACCGCGGCGCGGGAAGCCAACGACACAAGCCATCCTTCAGGAATTTGTGCCAAATCAGGGCGACGCCTGGCGCTACGCGCTGAAGACCCTGAGTGCATTCTATGAACGAGCCGGTGATCTACCTCAGAAGGGTGAACTCTCTGTTTCGGAGGAATTTCCGGAATTTGCAGGCGAGTCAATGACCCGGCTTCTCGCGGAGATGGGGCTTCTGGGCAGGCGGACCGCTGAACTTCATCTCGCCCTTTCTTCTGAAAGCGATGATGCGGCGTTCGCTCCTGAAGCATTCACGAGGGAGTTTCAAAACAGTTTGCAAGCATCCTTCGCGGAAATCACCAGCCAGACCCTGCGCTTGCTACGCGCGCGGATGGCGGACGTGCCCGGCGAATACAAAGACAAGTCCGCAGAAATAGTCGCGCGCGAGCCAGACATCGTCCGCACTTTTGGTACTGCCTTAAACGCTCCAATCGAGGCAATGCGCATTAGGATTCACGGCGACTATCATTTGGGTCAGGTGCTCTACACCGGCTCTGATTTTGTGATTATCGATTTTGAAGGAGAACCGGCGCGTCCGTTGGCGGAGAGGCGCATCAAACAGTCTCCATTGCAAGATGTGGCCGCAATGCTTCGCTCATTTCACTATGCGGCATTCGCTACACTTCTAGCGCGTCCAAAAGGCAGTTTCGTTTCGCATAGCCAATTCGCCAAGCTTGGCCGCTGGGCGGAAGCTTGGAGCCAGTGCGCGGCAAATCGCTTTCTTAACCAGTATTATGAGACCTCCGGAGCGGCGGGCTATCTTCCAGTCAGCTCGCAAGACAGAGCGAAACTGCTGGAAATGTACCTCCTGGCAAAAGCTATCTATGAACTCGGCTACGAACTCAACAATCGCCCGGCTTGGGTCGGCATCCCATTGGAAGGAATCTCCTGCTTGTTGTCGTCTAAAAATTGAGCTCTTAACTCTGCCAGTTGCCTCAATCATTCAGAACCCGGTTTCCATCGCCAGCCCTTGGGGCTTCATTGGCCTTTGATCCGGAGGTTTTCGCGAAGCAGTGCGAGCTCGCTTAGAAGATTTGTTACCGCGCTATCTTTTCTTTGCGCTTGCGCGCGCGATTCGTCCATGGTTTTGATGAGCGGGCCGTAACAAATGTTTTGGACTTCCCAGAGGACAACAGGAAAGGGCAGGGAGCTGACAAACTCAAGCAGCTTGCGAAGTCTTTGTACGGATTCGAGGTTCGTTGGCTCGAAGGCAAAGAGTTCCGCCTCGCGTTCCAGGCGCCTTCGAATCGTATATTCCAAGCCTGGTACATCCAAAGCGATTTTGTTGATCGCCGCTTCCTTCAAGTAGCTCTGGATGCTGTCAAGGTCTGGATCGCTTTTTTCGAATGCCTGCTTCAATTGGTTGTTGAGGGCGATCTCCGCGGCAGATTCGAATGCCGGTGGCACCGGAATTCCCATCTCGTTAAGAAAGCGGATCAGCGGCGCATGATTCTCGTAGATTGCCCGATATGCGGCAGCCGCGGATGCCAGCGAATCGTTAAGGATGATATCAACAATTTTTCTTTGCTCGTCGCGGAAGAGGTTGCGCAGCGAAAATATGTGGCTGGGAAAGGCTTCGGTCAGCACGCGCAGCGCCCCGGTTGTGTCCGCGCGCGCGAAGCATTGCGCCAGTGTTTTCTTCAAGTTGTCGTAGTCTTCGAGTCTGTCGAACTGCTTTACGCCGCAGGCGAGATTGTGGTCTCCCAGATGGAGCACTCCAAAGCCTAGGCTCGCAGTTTCCCTGGTAATTTCCGAGCTAAACTTGACGCGGCCCGCCGCCATCTTCTGCTTGCCCTCCACTTCCAGGGAATAATCCTCGCGCTGCACGTTATAGCAGTAAATGCGCGTGCGTTCGCCGTACGATTCAAACAACGAGCTGATGGCGTAATGCGCGGCAACTTGATCCGTAGATACGAACGCGGGCTTTACCCATTTTTCGTAAATCTGCTTTCCATCGGCGTGTTCCGGGAGATTGCTCTTTGCCGCTGCAAGGCGTTCCATGAATTCAGATTCGATTGCAGGGTAGCCAAAATCCTGCGCGAGCCGGATGGCCCGTCCGGCGTATTGCATCACCTGCACCGTTTCCAAGCCCGACGGCTCGTCGAAGAACCACCCGCAGCTCGTGTACATCAGCATCGCGTGCCGCTGCATCTCCAGCAGCTTCAGTGCAGCGACCTGTTCCTCGCTTGTCAAAGAGTGTGTCGCGTGGCTCCCCAAGAAGTTCAGGACGTTTTCTTCCGCTCGGTTCAGGACCACCTGGATGTATTCGTCGCGAGCAACCCACGCATCCCTGAGCAACGGTGCCGTTTTTTGCTCGTACAGTGGTGCGAGTTCATCGCGCAGCCAATCGAGCGCGGCGCGCAGCGGTGCGCGCCATTCCTGGGTCCATCCCGCGTGTCCGCCAGAATTGCATCCGCAGTTCGAGCGCCAGCGTTCCACTCCGTGAACGCAGCTCCAGGAGCTGTTGTTTACAATCTCAGCGAAATGATCCGCAGGATGCCGCTCGAGGAATTCGCCATAGTTCGTAAGTTGCGCGAGTTTATTGGTGTCGATGTGATGCAGCGCGTAGGACAGGGCCATCTCCCCAAAACGATGGTGATGACCGTAACTCTCGCCGTCGGTCGCGATGTGCACCAACTGCGGCCACTGCCGCGCGTCCGAAAAGCCGCTAATCAAGCGGTCGGCAAAGCGCTGACCGTTGTCCAGCAACCGTTCGAAGGCCACACCCTGCGAGATCGGTCCGTCATAGAAGAAGACCGTGATGGTCTTCCGTGACGGCAATTGCACTAGGTAAGCGCGGCTTGGGTCAACGCGGTCGCCGGTGACGTCCTGCCATGATCGGCTGCCCCGCTTGCGAATGCGCTTTGCTTGCCGGGGCGCAAGAATCGTGAATTTGATTCCGTTCGCGGCCAACACGTCGAGCGTTTCGGTGTCGACCGCCGTCTCAGGCAGCCACATTCCTTCCGGGAGCCTGCCAAACCGGTACTCAAAATCGCGCAATCCCCATTTCACTTGCGTGGTCTTGTCGCGGCAGTTCGCCAGCGGCATTATCATATGGTTGTAGGCTTGCGCAATCCCTGAACCGTGACCCGAGAATCGGTCGCCGCTGCTTTTGTCGGCTTCGCGCAAAGCTGCATAAATCTTGGGAGCTTTCTGCTCGATCCAGGAAAGCAGCGTAGGTCCAAAATTGAAGCTGATCCGCGCGTAATTGTTCACCAATTCCACGATGCGCTGTTCTCCGTCGAGGATTCGCGATGTTGCGTTGGGCGCGTAACACTCCGACGCCACTCTCTCGTTCCAATCGTGGTACGGGTAAGCGGAATCCTGCAGCTCGATGGCTTCGAGAAACGGATTCTCTCGCGGCGGTTGGTAGAAATGTCCGTGGACGCAGAGGTAGCGCATGATCACTCCGAAGAAGAAGCTGTGCGTTCAAACACGACGAAAGACCGCGGCCGCAATGTTAATGAATGCCGTGTCCAAGTTCCGACCGTGGGCGGAACGTCCGTCCCCGGTCCGAGCCATTCAAGATCGGATGAGTCGATTTTCTTTTCCCACTCACCTTCGAGAATCTCGCTCCCCAGATCGGCGGGAGCATTTCCAAAGTTGAACAGCATCGCGAGTTGCCTGGTGCCCGTGCCCGGCAGCACCAGCAGTGCCTTCGACGACTCAAATTCCCTAACGGACGGCGCCTCGGAATGGCCCAAACGGTATTCGCTGCGAAAACGAAGCAGCATCTGGTAGAAGTGCAACAGCTTGCGATGCGGCTCTTCCTGAGCGAGGCCCCGTTTCAGTCGGGAGCTGGCATAAGTTGACTCCGCCTGGGGATGCGGAATCTGGCCCTGCCAGCGAAAGGTGCGAAATTCTTCGGCTCGCCCGCGGCGCACCGCTTCGGCCAAATTTGCGTCGCCATGGCTGATGAAATACCGAAAAGGCGCTGTCTCTCCATATTCTTCACCCATGAACAGTAGAGGCACGAAGGGCGATAGCAAGTTTGCGCCCGCCGCCAATTTCAAACTTTCGAGGTTCACAAGAGAACTGAGACGTTCGCCGAGGGCGCGGTTGCCGACTTGATCGTGGTTCTGCGTGCAGACCACATAGTTCGAGCCCTTAAATGGCGGCGGATGATTTCCGTGTCGTTTCTGCCGGTGGCGTGAATATTGCCCAGCGTAGTACCAGCCTTGCTTCAGTGTGCCTGCCAAGTGCCGCACGTCGCCGAAGTCCTCGTAATATCCAGTGTTCTCGCCAGTCAGCAGCGTGTGGACGGAGTGATGGAAATCGTCGCTCCATTGCGACGCCATCCCCAGTCCCCCTTCGCACCTCGGTCGCAACACGCGTCCGTCGTTCAGATCGCTTTCGGCAATGAGAGAAATGTTTCGGCCAGTCCTCGCGACGAATGCATCAACCTCCTTGGATAGCTCCGCAAGAAAAGGGAAGGCGCTGGCATCAAAAATCCCGTGAATGGCGTCGAGCCGCAGCACATCAATGTGAAAATTCTCTAGCCAGTAGAGGGCATTCTCGACGAAGAAATGGCGCACCTCATCGCTTCCTGGGCCATCAAAGTTCAGCGCCGCTCCCCAGGGTGTTTTGTAATGATCCGTAAAATACGGGCCATACTCGCTCAAATAGTTGCCCTCGGGTCCCAGGTGGTTGTAGACCACGTCCAAGGCCACGGCGAGCCCTCGGGAATGAGCGGCGTTCACAAACTGCTGTAAATCGCGCGGTGTTCCATAGTTATTTTGAACGGCAAACGGGTAGACGCCGTCGTAACCCCAATTTCTGCTTCCCGGGAACTGGGCAATTGGCATTATCTCAATGGTCGTCACGCCAAGCGTGGCGAGTTGATCCAGAAAGCCAAGCAGCGCAGCGAAGGTTCCTTCGCGCGTAAATGTTCCAATGTGCAGTTCATAAAAGACGCTGTGCTCCAGCGCCACGCCTTCCCAACTGCTGTCCGTCCATTCAAAGGATCGCAAGTCCACCAGCTCCGAAGGTCCATGGACCCCACCCGGCTGGCGACGCGACGCGGGATCCGGCCGCTCGTGCGAATTTCCGAACCGGTACAGATATTTCGCGCCGGCCTGAACGTCATCGGCAACGACGGTGTGATAGCCCAGCGCATCCCGCTGCATTGGAAGAAATGCTTGGCGATTGCCCAGCAAATGAAGTTCGAGGCGCTCATGCTGAGGCGCCCAGGCCGTGAAATTCCATCCGCATCCGGCAAGCGGGGTAGCCCCCAGTGCGGCGGGCCGCGCGTGATGGTTCTCGATCATGTGCCGGCAGCCTTCATGGCACCCTTGGCTCGCATTTGTCGGGAATAGCGTCAACTAGCGCGGAGAATGGGAGCATGCGTAGAGCAACTGCGGATCGAAGGAACAGGGTCTCCTTGCAAGGAACAGAGTTCGCGCAACGATAGGTGAACAAAGAACCTATGAGCTATACAGAGCTCTTCGTAGATTATCGCAGGTTTTCACAATAGTGTGCTCGGCAGACGGCTCTTTTGGTTCTTGCGCGCACTCGGTTAGGTTGTTGCGCCGTTTGAGCTGCCGATGAGCTTGTCCGGTCGACGCTTCTTAATAATCAAGTGGAGATTGTGATCTCTGAAGGACGCAGCGGCTGAAGGCGGATCTACCTCCATCGCTAGATTCGCGGCGAGAAAGATCTCTCGTTCGTCCTGCTTCCCACGTTCCGACGAATACTGTTCGTCGCTGGCTTCCCTTGCGCGCACGAGCACGCGTGTTGGCCTAACAACAATTTGCATGCCCTGTCCCGAAGCATCTGGAATAGAAGTGCTCAGCGACACCCAAGTTCCGGATTCCCGAACCTGTATGCCGGAGCGAAGAATCTCCGATTCGGCCCGCAACCAGTTTGCGTCCTCATTCCCGGGCGCACGGCCTGATTGCTCAAACAGGAGGTATGCTCGTTCGCCGATTTTTCGGTGAATCGCTTGCTCCAGCTCTTCCGCCTCATGCCCGATGACCAATCTCGGAGTCGCCGAAGCCAGTGTAGGTCGTGAACTGAAGGCTGTCTTTGTCGCGGGCATTAGCCACCTCGACGTACAACTACGGCGCGCTAAGGAAGAGGCTACGCTGCGGTATTTAGCTTGGGAGCGCTCAGACAGTTCTCTTGCGCACTCGCGTTCTCTTGCGCACCGCCGGCCTGTTCCCCGGTCAGATTATCTGTAACGGAATCCGGGTCCGTCTGCAGAGCTTCAAGGTTTGGCACACGCGGCGCCTTTTCGTGCAACAGTCTCTCCGTGGCCGCCACCATCGGCTCCGCATGAAACCGCCGCTGCGAAGCCGAGTTACAAAGCACGTTTGCCGCGGCAATCAAGCTCATCCCCTGATGGTGCGCCAGCCAGCAGCGCACGATCTCGAAAGTGTTTCCCGGCTTGACCCGTGAAGGAGTGAAATCGGCGGCTTCATAAAACCCGTAAGCTCCCAGCAAGCCCATTTCGTCCAGACTGCGGACGTTCTCCACTGCAGCCTCAGTATCCGCAAGGAGGGCCAAGAAAGTAGAGTACGGCGAGACAACCAGATCCTCTGGCTTTTCTTGCCTGACTGCCAGTTCGGGCACTCCGAAGGCCTGATAATGATAATGCCCATCAACGCTCAACTTCGCGCATGATGATTCTGAAATCCCCCACGGTATCGATTGACTCTTTGCAAACTTCTTCTGCGCCCGTACCGCGGCTTGGGTGGTTTCGTCCAAAATCGTGTTCGGGTACGTTTTCATCCACAGCATGGGCATCAAGTATTCGAACATCGTCCCGGTCCACGACAGCAGCACGCGCTCGTCCTGATAGCTCGTGTACCGGCGTTCTAGCGAGAGCCAGCTATCCTGCGGAATTTCGCCTTTGGCGATCGCCACAAACGTCGCCGCACGCGCTTCCGACGGCAGCAGGTCGTAGAAATACGGCGCCAGGCGCTGTTCCTCCACTTCGTACCCGACGCTCAAAGCTTTTTTCTTGGCGTCAAATAGCGAAACGAAATTCATGCTCTTCGCCAAACTGTCCGCCTTCGCTGCCACCGCCGTCAAACGCTTCGCCAGGCTGGAGGCCACGTCGTCCGTGCGAGCTATTGCGGAACGCAGCAGTCGCAGCGCCGATTGCGTCTCGCTGCCTGATCCTTCCTCCTCCAGAATGCTTGCGAGCTTTCGGTCCAGCGCTTCGCACAAGCGTGGCAGCGACTCCAGTGTGAGCCGCTCGGAACGAATAATGTTCTGCATGGCGCGCGTATCGGTGTACTGTGCGAACTCCGGTGCCTGCCACGGTGCAAAATCATAGAACAAGCTTTGCAGATGCGTGATCCGCAGGCACAGCTCGTGCCCCCACCATGCGATCTCGCTGCCCGATTCCGAAAGCTTCTTGTCCAGCGCCACCACGTCGCGCTCAATCGCCGGCAGCGCCTCCGCCCAGTTCGCCGGCAATGCTCCCAACGTTTTCACCCTTTTCTTCAATTGTTGAACCAAACGCAACCGCTCGTCCCAGCTTTCCGGCCGCAGCAATTCTTCGAGGGTGTCCAGGTGGTCGACAACGCCCGTCCAGATCTGCGCGGAAAATATCGGCTCGTTCACCGCTCCCAAGCATCCCTGTTTGAGCGTCCACAAGCAGCAAACCAGGTTCCCATTATCGACCGAGGAGATGAAGCGTGGCTTGACGGGCTCAAGCGTGCGATTGTCGTACCAGTTGTACGGTTGGCCGTTCAGCTTTGGCATGCGGTCAATCGATTCGAACGTCTTTTCCGTGTCCGCAATAAATTCCGGCAGCGTCAGAAAGCCCATGTCCATTGCCGCGAGCCTTGAATTGAGCAGCAGGCCCAGGTTGGTCGTGGAAATCCGATGCACAATTAGGGATGCGGGCTCTTGAATGATGTCAGGTATCAGCCAGTTTTCTTCCGGGGTGCTGAATTCACGGAACAACCGCCATGTCCGCAGCGCCGACCGCCGCAGCAGAGCTTCATCCCTCGCTTCCATTCTCTTTTCTCCAGTGCGCGATGGCAGGCTCAGCCATTGCACAATCGGCTTGGAAACGCCCCACAGCACAAGCAATGGCAGCGCCACCATGAACGATTCCGGCCGGCCGACCGCCAAAAACAGTCCGACAAAAAAAGCCAGCCACGGCGTAATCTCTAAATAGATTTCCACCGGACTCTTTTTTTGGTTCCGCTCTTCAGCCTCCGCGGACGTTTCCCATTCCAGCAGCCGCTCGTGCGTCACGGTCATGCGCACGATCGCGCGCACCACTGCGTCGATCGTCACCAGGCTCTGATGACACAAGCACGCCACGCGCATGAAAAGATTTGCTTGCGACACTCCAAAATCAGCCGCAAGGTTCTTCCAAAACGCAGACGTCAGCAGCGTCCGTCGTGCCCGCACGATGGTGAGCGCAAACTGGGTGTATGTTGGCAGCGTCAAAAGCCCCAGCGTCACTAGAGTCCAGTAAAGCGCGTGTCCGGGAAAGAACAGCCACCCGCTCAACAGCATCACGAACATGGCCATTTCGGTCAGGCTGCGCCGCAGGTTATCCAATATCTTCCAGCGCGAGATGATGGACAGTGGATTGCGCACCATCTTTCCGAAGAAGTTCGGCACGCGCGGCAGCAGCCAGAACACGATCTGCCAATCTCCGCGCACCCAGCGATGCTTCCGGCGGCTGAGCGCGCTCATGTGCGACGGATAGTCATCGATGACCTCGATGTCGGAAACGAGCCCGGCACGCGCATAGGCGCCTTCGATCATGTCGTGGCTGAGAATTGTGTTGCAGGGGAAGCGGTGCTCCAGCACCTGCTGAAACGTCTTAACCTCGTAAATCCCTTTGCCGGTGAAGCTGCCCTCGTTGAATAAGTCCTGGTATACGTCCGAAACCGCGCGCGTGTAGATGTCGAAGCCGGCATCCGAAGAGAGAATCGCCGCCAGCCGCGAACGGTTCGCAGACTGAATGCTGATGTCCACGCGCGGCTGCAGGATTCCGTAGCCCTGTACAACCGTGTTTGTCGCCGCATCCACAACCGCCTTGTTCAGCGGGTGAGCAATTGTCCCTACCAGCCTTCGCGCTGCATCGCGGGGAAGCTGCGTATCCAGGTCGAGTGTGATCACATACTTCACGTTCGGCAGAATCCCGACATTCCCTGTTTTGACGGGAAAATTATCACTCGCTCCGAGCAACAGATTATTAAAATCCAGCAGTTTCCCGCGCTTGCGCTCCCATCCCATCCAAATCCCTTCGCTCTTGTTGTAGGAGCGGTGCCGGTGAAACAGAAAAAAGGAGCCTTTGTCTTCCGGTACGTATTTCGCGTTCAATCCTTCGATCAATTCCGCGCAAGCCCTTGCGAGTTGGTCCCTCTCGTCGAACTGCTGTGCGGCGTCCGGTGGATCGGTAAGCAGCGCAAAATGCAAGTTGCTGTCCCGATTCGCCAAGAACCGGATTTCCAGATCGCGCACGGCGCTTCTCATTTGCGATTCACTGGTCAGCAGCGTGGGCACCGCAACAATCGTCGTGAACTCCGCGGGGATGCCCTTCGTAAAGTCTAACTTCGGCAAAACCTTGGGAGGAACCAGCGTGGTCGCAATCTGATTGATGAGTGCCACCGCGCATTCCGCTGCGGGCAGCAACAGAAGCGCCACTAGCGCAAAGCCTGAAACTTGCGAGCCAGCCCCAAGCACCGCCGCTGCAATCAGCAAACACGTAACAAGCTCAATCCCTAAGATGTAGGAAAAATCCGGCCAGTGCATGACAAAACCCTGCACCCGCTCCGCAAGTGTTCGCCGGTATCCGATTTCGCGTTCTAGCGCCTTCCTGCCGCCGCCGAGCAGGTAATACCCCACATGCGACTGTCTTTCCCCGATTCCCTCATCCCCCCTACGGTGTGAGCGGCTCGCCAGGCTCAGCGCCGCCTGCGCAATCGACTCTTCATTCGTTTTGGACCGCTCGGCCATCTGCGTGATGGTCTTGCGATAGCTGTCTCGGGTTTCGAAATCCATTTGCGAGTACGCGCCACACGGATCCTTGCGCAAGATTTGCTCGACGACGTTGATTTGCTCAAACAGTTCCTTCCAATCCGCTTCCGAGATCAACCGCAAACTCGCAACCAGCGTTTGCACACTCGCTATCTCGCCGCCAGAGGACTCATATTCACCACGCCGCGCTCGCAGGCCTGAATAAGGTACGCTTTCCATTTCGTCCGCGCGTTCTGCCAAAGCTTCCAACAGCGCAAATTTCGCAAACGGCCTCAACTGCCAAAGCTCCGCCATTTCAAAGGCTGCCGCTTCCTGAACCGAGGTGAAGAATTGCCCGAACGTCTGCTCATTAAACTCATAGTTCACGGCTCGGAAATAGCTGGCGAGGCTCGCATAGACGCGCGGCACGCACTGGTAACCTGTGCTCTCCACTTGCGCAAGACGTCCCGCGTTGCGAAGCACTTCCCTTGCTTCTTGTAGGCTCTCCCGTAAAAGCCCGGCGTTGTCTATGAGAGCCATTGCTTCGCCGTTCAGAGCGTGCCCTGCCGCCGAGGAGTCCCGAAGCGCTTCCCAGCGCGTTTCGATGGAGTCCTTCGCCTCTCTCCACTTCGTCTCCAGAAAAGAGGCGCGCTCTTTGATATCGACCACTAGCCACGATTGCGCTTCCATATGCGCGTAGGAGCGAAGTTGCTCCTGTCGCATCGTCGCCGGCCGTAGAGGCAGCACTTCGTCTTGGTGGCGCTTGCGCCGTCCGGTTCTTATCCAGAGTGGGGCCAGCGCTGTATTGGGGTCTAAAGGAAACTGCTGTTGCGTCGCCATTACTCGTTCCTTGTTCGGGTCACCGATAACTTGCTGCCTGCAGTTCAAACATCTCAGCGTAACGCCCGCCACGGCGTAGCAACTGCTCGTGGTCTCCCTGCTCGGCAATTTGTCCTTCTTCCAGGACCAGAATTCGATCCGCCATCTTCACCGTCGAAAATCGATGCGAAATCAACAGCGCCATTTTTCCGTGTGTTAATTCCGCGAAGCGCTGAAACACTTCATGCTCCGATTTCGCGTCCAGCGCCGCAGTCGGTTCGTCCAAAACCAAAAGTTGCGCGTCGCGCAGATACGCCCGCGCCAGCGCGATCTTCTGCCACTCCCCGCCCGAGAGGTCCACGCCTCCCTCGAACCTGCGGCCGAGAATCTGCTCGTAGCTCTTTGGAAGTTTGCGGATAACCTGCTCGGCGAGGCTTTTCTGCGCCGCCGAACGTACCCGGAACGTGTTCTCCCGCTCTTCAATTTTCCCGATGGCGATGTTTTCCGCCGCCGTCATGTCGTAGCGCATGAAGTCCTGGAAAATCACACCGATTTCCTTCCACAAATCTTCCAGGTTGTATTCGCGCATATCCACGCCATCCAAAAGAATCTGTCCCGCGGTGGGGTCATACAGCCGCGTAAGCAGCTTTACGATGGTCGTCTTGCCTTGTCCGTTTTCCCCCACTAGCGCCAGCCGCTCGCCACGCTCCAGCCGGAAACTCACATCGCTCAGAACCAGCCGCGTATGCCCCGGATACGTGAACGAAACGTTCCGGAACTCGAACCCTTCCCGAATCGGTCGCGGCACCGGCACCGCGTTCGGTTTCGACGAAACTGTCGGCTTCATCGCAAAAAAGTCCAGCAGGTCCGTCACGAAAAGCGCCTGATCCGCGATGGTGGAGAATGTGGCGAATACTGCCTGTATGTTCGAGCTCGCCCCCGCGATTGCCCCGGTCAAAAAGTAGAGGGCGCCGATGGTCAATGCACCGATCACGGTCTCGTAAATCACAAACGCATAGCTGCCGTAATACCCGAGCGTTCCCAGCAGGCTCAGCAGTCCCCCGACGATAAGCTTGCGCTTTGCCAGCCCTACCGTTTCCGCGTGCAACTCGTGCGAGAGCTTCGCGTAGCGCCCCACCAAAAATGGCGCAAGGCCAAAAAGCTTCAATTCTTTCGCGCTCTCCTTGCTCCCGCCGAGCACTCGCAAATACTCCATCTCGCGCTTCGCAGGCGTCTGACGGAAATTCAGCGAGTAGCCCATGAACGCGAAATGCGTCTCTCCCAAAAACGCGGGCACCACGCAGGCCACCAGCGCCACCAGGATCCACGGCGAGAAGAAAAGGATTCCCGCGGCCAAGCTGACCGTCGTAACCAATTGCTGGATCAATTGCCCGGTCGCTTGAATCAAAACGATGCGGTCCGTCCCTTGCACCCGCGCCCGCTCCATGCGGTCATAAAACGAAGGGTCCTCGAACGACGTCAAATCCAGCCGCGACGCATGCTCCATGATCTTTGTGCTGATGTGCCGGCTGTACTTGTCCGCCAGCACTACGTCGCAGAAATTAATCAAGCGCACCAGGATCGCGGCCAGGCTGGCCAGCCCGAATTCCAGCGCCACCAGCCACCAAAAATAATGCGGCAGCGTTGTGCGATGGGCAGTTAGGTTGTAAACGTCGTCGATAATCACCTGCGTGACTTTCAACACGGCCAGGGGCAGCAGGGCCGTCATCACTCGCAGGGTTAAGCTCGCCACGATTACCTTCGGCGCTGCTTCCCACACCATGCGCAGCACCGGCGGAATGTTTTTAAGCGCTTGAAGCCGCTCGCGCCAACGCGGGGCAGGCTTTGAAATTGCGGCCATTTCGCCGGCTCCTTTACTTCCACTAAGTGAGTTTACAAACGGTACAACTGAGTTGCGCCCGGCAACTCAGTTTCTGCACGTCGGGGGCCACGCGATTGTCGAGCTAACCTTATGCTATTGCGGGCCTTACGAGAAAACCGCTTCTCTGTTCTTCTGTTTTTTTTTCGCCCTATCCGCAACTTCTTCATAGCCTGCTCACCGCGCACAAACGCCGAATGAGCCACTCGCAATGAACGCGTCTAGGGGGGTCTACAACATTGTCGTTAGACCGCGGCTCAGCCTGCGGCCGTGCAATTGGAGACTCCGCGCATCTAAATTCTGAGAGGGCACAGATGAATCGCGCGACACACTCTGGCATCGCACGCTTGCTGCTCGTATTCGCGATCTGCCTTGCCGACGGCGGATCGTCCGCAGCCTATGAGGCGCCGCTCGCTCCGGCAGCGCTGCACGAGGCTTACATCTTGGGTCAACGAAATGATCAGGCCACCGCGAGCTTTCTATACCCGTACTTCAAGCAGATCGCGGAGGGCTCTCAAGCGCCGCACATCGCGGAGATTCAAATTCTCACGCCTTTCGCGCAGGTCGTCGACCTCTCCCGCCGTTTCATAAGTGGCTATAGCGAAGAGCAGGCCGCTCGCGAATATCATCAGCGTGGTGATACCGTCGTCGTTCGTGTTCTGCTCATGCTCCCAGCCGCGTATCCAAAACCCGAACCCACGTCGAACGGCACCGCGCCCCTGCAGCAATCGCCTCCTCCGAATACCGCTCTACAGCCCGAAAACTTTTGGCAGAACTTTCGTTTCGAAACCAAGCAGCACGGTAAGACTGTCGCTACCCGTTTCATTCGCAACAAACCCATCTACTCCACGCCGACCAAAGACACACCCGCGGTGCTGGATGGCGCGACTGTCTGGCTCGAATATGACGCGAAGGATATGGCGTCGGAAGAAACCGTGGTCGAAGTCAGCACCCCCGACTCGAAAACAATCAACGCGACATTCGATCTAAAGAAGCTCCGCTAATTTGGCGCCTAGCAAGCTGAGGGCTCGCAATTCCTAGTCGCTCTCACGCCCTTTCGGCAATTGTGTTTTGATGTCGTACTTCTGGTTGGCGCGCACTTCGATTTCCGTGTCGAACGACTGGTATCCCGGCAAGGTGATCTTGATGTGGTGCTTGCCCGGGCTTAACAGCATGGCCCGGCCTGCGCCTCCAAATTCGTGCGCGTGTCCTGCAAACTGATTGTCCACGAAAACCGCCGCCCGATCCGGATCAATCGAGAGCCTGACCTCCGCGCTCACGGTAGGGAATTGCGCCCGCGGATCCTTTGCCAGCGACACTCGCAAGGTTTGCACAGCATTCGGCTGGACGCTGATCTTCTGTTCCACGGACTGGTAGCCCGCCTGGCGCACGGATATTTCGTGCTCCCCCGGCAGCAGCAATAACTTCTTCGATCCCTTCAGCTCGCTGAGGTATCCCACGTACCTTCCGTCCACCCACACGCCCGCCGTTTTCGCCGCTCGGTTCTCTGGCTGGAAGCGAACCTCTCCCAGTATTTCGTTGTTCTGGCCCGCAACGGGCAGCGCCATCGCGAACGTCAACGCCAGAAACACTCCGGCTTTTCGCATTCTCGAAATTCTTGCCTGCATAATAAGCTCCCGGTCTTTTAGGATTTGGTCCGTCGAGAGAATAATAAAGTGCAGGCGTCTGACCAATTGTGTGTACTTTACGCACGCTCTAAGTGATTGCAGACAGGTGAGATAGAAGGTCAGCCGATGTGAAGCCTAGTACTAAAACGTATAAATCTTACTCGCTCTTCCACCTCAGCCCGCGATGCTCGGCCGTTCCTCCGCAACCGCTCCAGGTAAGTGCTTTCCGGACACCGGCCCGGAAGAGTCTCTCACGACGAACTCCGGCTCGATCGCGATTTCCGGCTGGTACGTTCCGCGCTCCTCGATGCGCTCAATTACCGTTTGCGCTGCGATCTGCCCCATCCTCAACAGTGGCTGTCGCACCGTGGTCAGAGCCGGGTTGGCAAAAGCCGCGCCGGGAATGTCGTCAAATCCCACGACTGAGATGTCTCCCGGCACTCGCAAACCCGCCTCACGGAACGCCCAAATCGCGCCAATCGCGGAAATATCGTTATAAGCAAATACGGCCGTGAACGGCCGTTTCCGCGCCAGCAATTGCTTGCCTACGGGGTAACCGATCACCGGTGTCGAATCCGTGCCCTCGATTTGCACGGTCAGCTCCGGACGAATTCGCACGCCAAGCTCCCCTGCCACTTCCACAATCGCATCCCAGCGCACAAGGGAGTCCGAACTGAAAGGTTGGCCTTTTACAAAAGCGATTTCTTCGTGGCCGAGATTTTGCAAGTGCTGCAAGGCCATCCTCGCAGCGCGCTTGTGATCCAACACAATGTTCGTCACTCCCGCCACTCGCTGATGCCCCGCCACAGCGACCGTTGGCAGGGCCGGCTGTTCCGTAATGGAAGTGTCTACCGTAATGAAGCCCTCAACACCACGCGATTGCAGCATCTGCGAGTACGTTTGCAGTAGTTTCTTATCGTGTCGATGAATTACGGTGAGGAAGAAAAAATTGTGCTGCCGCAGGTGCTGTTCGATTCCGCTGATGATCATCGAACCATACGCGTCGCCAATCTCTTCTGCGATAACACCGATGGTATAGGTGCGCTGCAACCGCAGAGAACGCGCAAAAAAATTCGGGCGGTAATTTAGCTCGCGCGCCGCGGCAAGTATTCTCTGTTTCGTGTGTTCAGGAATGGACCGCGCCGCCGACGAATTATTCAGCGCCGCGGACACCGTTCCCGGCGTCAGGTTCAGTTGCTCCGCAATTGTCTTCAGGGTGACTCGCTCGGGTTTACGGGCGCCCGGCCTGGCCTTGTGCGCGGTCTTCATCGGCTGCCTCGACGTAACGTGCCGCACCGCAAGCGGCGCGGCTGTTTGTTTTAGACCTAGCGGACTCGAATTATGCTATATGCCCAAGAATCAACATCCTGCGCCATGCCCGCCTGTTTCATAAGACGTCTGGAAAATGTTCCCTGGCACCAAAAAACGGCTGCTTCCAGCCAATACCTCCCGGGATTCAGGCCGCGCCTCCTAAGAGCTATAGAGCAGCCCCTGCCGCAGGCCCGCCAGGGGCCCGCTCCAACTTGGCCGTAGAATATCATTATTTTTCTTTGGAATATCATTATTTTTCCTTGACAAGCCTCCACAGCAGGGCTATATATCGGCCCTAGTAGAAAAGTATTAGGTTCTTTCCTGCAGTTTTTTGGTGGGTCCTTATCTCAATTCGGGGTGGGTTGAGTACGGAAGTTCACCCGACCAGACGCATCGCATTTTCTCGCTGCTGCTGCGCCTGTATCTGATGAACTAATTCTTCGAGGTGGGTAAACGAATGAAGAATCAAGCCTCTCTGTTTTCCGGCGCAAGCATCAATTTCCATGCGATCCTCGCACTGTGTGGTGTGTTGCTGCTCGTGCTGTGCAGCGCCAGCTCATTGCAAGCGCAAGTGACGACCGCTTCCCTTCGCGGAACGGTTACCGACGAGCAGAAAGCTGGCGTCGCCGATGCTACTGTCGTTCTCACCAACGTTGGCACTGGCTATAGCCGCAGCGTGCAGTCGAGCAGTGACGGCGAGTACAGCTTCCAGGAACTGCCTTTAGGCACCTACCGCATCCACGTCACGCACGCCGGTTTCAAGGCAATGACGCAGACCGGTATCGAGTTGCACGTTGCCGACAATCTGGTGATTAACGTTACGCTTGGCGTGGGCGCGGTCAGCGAAACCATCACGGTCGAAGCTTCCCCGATCGCCGTCGAAACCACCAATGGCGAATTGACTGGGTTGATTGAGGCCAGCCAGGTTTCCGAGCTTCCACTCAACGGCCGTAACTTTATGCAACTGGTCACGCTGATGCCCGGCGTCGCGGCTGGTGAAGCGTACAGCGTCACCAACAAGGGACTCAAGGGCGGCTCAAACCTCGCCGTCAGCGGCAGCGCTTCCAACGGCAACCAGTGGCTTGTCGACGGCGCGAATAACAATGACACCGGCTCGCAGCGCACCATCCTTATCTATCCCTCCACTGAGTCCATCGAAGAGTTCAAGATCGAGCGCAGCAGTTACGGCGCCGAATTCGGCGGAATGTCCGGCGCTACCATCAACCTCGTCACCAAGTCCGGCAAAAACGACTTCCACGGTAGCGTTTATTATTCTGGCCGCAACGACAAGCTGAACGCCTACGACACCATTCTCAAGGCTGGCTGCCCGACCTGCGCCAAGAACAAATTCCGGGGCAACGATTATGGCTACACCATCGGCGGACCTGTAAAGAAGGATAAGATCTTCTTCTTCTGGTCCCAGGAATGGAACAAGCGCATCGAAGGAATCGCTCGCAGCGGCCACGTGCCAACAATTGGCGAGCGCGTTGGAGATTTCAGCGCCATCGCCGCCTGTCCTGGCAACACCGGCGGCAATAACAACGCCGGCTTCCCGGTAGCGGGTCTCACGGATCCCGACCCGACCCACGCAGGCGGCACTTTCGGACTGGCTCCAAACAACGCCGGGACCCCGGTGCCGGCTATTCTTCCGGCAGGCCGCGTCACGGCTCCAGGCCTCTTGCTTTTGACACAGTACCCTAAGCCGACTCTGTCGGATCCGTGCGCCAACTTGAACTGGACGGCTTCTCTCAATACCCCGACGCCCTGGCGCGAAGAAAACGCCCGCGGCGACATCAATCTGACCAAGACTCTTACCTTGATGTTGAAATACACCCAGGATGCCTGGACCCTTGGGACGCCCTCGGCCGGTTTTGGCTGGGGCAGCAACCCCTTCGGTGTAATCGATGAATCGTGGGATCAGCCCGGCCGGATCGCTGCTGCCAAGCTGAGCAAGACCATTGGTTCGAATATGGTGAACGATTTCCAGTTCAGCTATTCCGCGAATCGCATCACGATCATTCCGAGCAATCTTGGCCTGGAACAGCAGATCAATAATGCCATTCCGTGGAGTTTTCCCATTTCCGGCAAGAAGTTCGGAGACAAAGGACCTAGCGCGTGGTTCTCCGGCTGGGGTAATGCCCACCTTCCTGGCGTTTGGACGATTGCTCCATGGCAGAACACCCTTGATCACTACACCTGGCAGGATGACTTCTCGGTCGTTAAAGGACGCCACACTCTCAAATTTGGCGCGATGTACCGCAGAAGTGCCAAGGACGAGCAGAATCCCAACCTGGAATTCGGAGGCATTTTCGGTTCGGTTGGTTTCCAGGGCAACACCAATGGGGTTAATAAGACTGGATACGACGTCTCCGACATGCTGCTGAAAAACATGGCCATCAATATGAACGAGGCCAGCACCATCCTCACGAACGATATCCGCTGGTACGACGCAGGATTCTACGCCGCCGACAACTTCCGCGTGAACAGCCGTTTGACCGTTAACTACGGTTTCAGGTACGAACTGCTACCTAATCCCTATTTCGCGGATGATCTTTATACCTCCTTTAATCCGGCTGCGTACGTTCCGGCGCTCGGCAATGCGGCCTGCAATGGACTCCTGTACTCGCCTGGGCTTAAGGCCAACCCTTGCCCAGCAGGCACCGGCGGGGTTGCAGGTCCCAACAGAGCTCTCTGGAACAATAACTATCACATGATCGCTCCGCGTCTGAGCGTTGCGTGGGATCCTACCGGGCAGGGCAAGTGGGCCATACGTTCCGGAATCGGCCAGTTCTTTAACCGCGACCGCCTCTTCCAGCTCCAGATCGGTGGAAACAACCCGCCCTTCCTAAGCAATTTCACGGCAACCAATGGACGCTTTCTTGACAGCCTGACACAGCCGACAGCTTGCGCCCCCACCTGCTTCGGCACCGGCCTCGGCGGCGCTAGCGTAGGCGGCGAGACCAGCAACCAGATGCCGAACAGTTGGCAATGGAACCTGACCGTCCAGCGTGAGATCTGGAAGGACGCTCGTTTGGAAGTTAGCTACGTCGCCAACCGCAACCTCCACTGGGAGATTCGCTCCGACGTGAACGCCATTCATGGGGCCGATCGCCTGGCGTATTTCCAAGACAACGCTTGCGATCCGAAAAACGCGCCGGCGCTTTGCGGGGCGGGGGTTTCTTCGGGTGCTGCACGCACCGCACTCAGGCCCTTTGGTGCCATGAGAGGTGATAACACCATCCTCTACTACACACACAGCGGGCAGTCTGGCTACAACTCGCTTCAGGCTCTCTTCCAATCTCGCTTCCATCGCAACTCCACGGTGCAAGTGGCCTACACCTGGTCCAAACTGATTTCGGACACTCAGTTGATCGATTCGCCGAATAACAACGTTGACTTTTACAATCCGAGAGCGAATCGTGGGCCGGACGTGCTCAACCGCGGACAAATTCTATCCGCCAATTTCATCTACAATTTGCCGACGTTGCAGGCCCAGAACGGCCTGATCCGCAACACCCTCGGCTCGTGGGAGATGAGCTCTATCATCAGCGTTGCTTCGGGACCCAACGTAACTCCGTTCATTAACAGCGCCACCGGTGGTGGCGATTTCTCTGGGACTGGCAACGGAGGCAATGAGACCCCCATGCGCATCGCCGGGCAACCGTGTCATGCGAGCGGGAGCGACTCCAGACAGTGGTTGAACCCCAACGGGTTCACCATGAACGGCTTCCAAATCGGAAAGCTCGGAAACTCCGGGTTTGGTATTTGCACCGGACCGGGCAACGCCAACGTCGACTTCTCGTTGAGGAAGAACTTCAAAATCACGGAACGCATCAAGATGCAGTTCCAGTTGGACTTCTTCAACCTCTTCAATCATCCGCAGTACCGAGCGGACTCCCTCAATCTGGGGCTGAATTTCAGTGCCCCGGCATTGAAGAACGACGATCCAACTTCGGCTGAATTCCTGGATTCAGCAGGCAGCCCAATCTTCCCGAGAACGAATCCGGCGCCCGGCGGCACAGCCTTTACCGGTTGCGGTGCCAACCACTTGGCCAGTCCGACCGGCACGGTAGGTCAGAGCTGGTGCGCTTTCAGCATCGTCAACACTACAATCACCCCGAACCAGAGTTACGGTCTGGCGACGCAGTCCCGCGAAAATGGATTCCGCCAAATCCAATACGGATTGAAGTTTAGCTTCTGACGAAAACTAACCATCTCTGCCAAACGTCCCGTCGCGGTAGCCACGCGACGGGACGTTTCCTTTTTCGCCGCACCTTAGTTCCGTTCCGAGCGTGCGGAAGATCAAATTCTTTGCGATAGAATAGGGCCTATGAGCGTTTACCCTCGGCGATCCGTGGCGTATTTTGTCGTTCTCTTCATTTTGGGCTTGCTGACTTTCAAATCCTTGGCCGCGCAGTCCCAAGGGCCCCAGCGCGTTCCCGTGCCCATCCCTCCTTCGGCGAAGCGTCCGCCCAAGAAAGACCACTCTGGTTTCCCGCCCGTTCCTACATTCAAGGATGTCGCCGCAGAGCTGGGTCTGACCGTCCAGCACATCTCGACGGGAGAGAAACGCTACATACTCGAGTCCATGAGCGGCGGCGTCGGGCTGATTGATTGCGACGGTAACGGCCGCCAGGACATCGTCATCGTCAACGGTTCCACCGTCGACCGCTATCGCGCAGGCGGCGACCTGATGGTTACTCTTTATCATCAGGGATCGGACGGCACCTTCAAGGACATCACCAAGCAGGCCGGTCTGACGCGCCTTGGTTGGGGAATGGGCGTGGCCGTCGCCGATTTCGACAACGACGGCAAGCTCGACCTCTTCGTCAGCGGCTATGGCAGCAGCGCCCTGTACCACAATCTGGGCAACTGCAAATTCGAAGACGTCACCGAAAAAGCCGGCGTCGGGGGCAGCGGATTCATGACCGGCGCCGCCTGGGGCGACTACGACCGCGATGGCAACGTCGACCTCTTCGTCGCCCGCTATACCCACGTGGATGTGAACAATCTCCCGCAGTTCGGCAGCAACAAGTACTGCCGTTACAAAGGCGTTCTGGTACAGTGCGGTCCCTGGGGACTGGTCGGCGAGACTGATTTCCTCTATCACAATCGCGGGGACGGCACTTTTGAAGAAGTCTCCGCAAAAGCCGGCGTCCACGACGAAATCGGCTACTACGGTTTAGGCGTGATGTGGGCTGACTATGATGACGACGGTTGGCCCGACCTCCTCGTCGCCAATGATTCCGTGCCCAACTACCTCTACCACAACAATCACGACGGCACTTTCACCGATGTAGGCATGCTCACCGGCTTGGCGCTGAGCGGCGAGGGCATGGAGCTCGGCAACATGGGCGTGGATTTCGCTGACTTCGACCACAGTGGACGTCTCGGCTTCTTCGTCACGCATTTTGCCGAGCAGCCCAATGGGCTCTACAAAAATCTCGGCTCGAAGGGTTTCGAGGACGTAAGCTGGACCTCCGGCGTTGGCCAGCAAAATTACGGTTTGGTCGGCTGGGGCACCGGTTTCTTCGACATGGATAACGATACCTGGCTCGACATTTTCGTCGCCAATGGCCACGTCTTTCCACAAGTCGATTCCGTCGAAACCGGCGCGCGCTATCGCGAACCCGTTTTGCTCCACCGCAACAATCGCGACGGAACCTTCGATGAAGTCTCCAAGGAATCTGGCCTGGCCAGCCTTCCGGTGAAGTGCCGCCGCGGCGCCGCCTTCGGCGACGTCTTCAACACCGGCAACGTCGATATTGTCGTGCTCAATGTCGGCGAAACTCCTTCGCTTTTCAAGAACATGAACGCTGACGGTTACCATCGCGTTCTGTTTAATCTCGTGGGCACCAAAAGCAATCGCGCCGCCATTGGGGCGCGCGTCACCATCCGTTCTGGAGGCCTCAAGCAGTTCAGCGAAGTCCATGGCGGCTCAAGCTATCTCTCGCAAAATGATTTGCGCCTGCACTTCGGCCTGGGCACGGCCAGGAAAATGGACACCGTCGAAGTTCGCTGGCCCAACGGTAAAGTCGAGACGCTCGAGAACGTCGCCGCTGACGCCATTTACACCGTTGTTGAAGGCCAAGGAATTCGCGACACAAAACCCCTTCCAGCGCCGGCGGCAGCACAACCGTCCGGCGCTCACTAGGCTTCATGGCTCCGCCACCACGCATAAACCGCGCGTTGCGAGTCGCCATTTTCACTGCGGCACTGGCGGTCTTTCTTACACCACTCAGTTTTGCCGCAGACAGCCCAGGCGAAGCCCTGAAGCACCAGTTCGACGCCGCAAAATTCTCGCTTGCCGCAAACGATCTCAGTCAGGCAGAGAGCCGCTATAAGCAAACCATCGCCCTTGCCTTGCGCCAGCTCGGCAGCCTGTCCATCTCCGAAGGGCAATTTGAATCCGCCACGCACTATCTCGAAGAAGCGCTAAAACTCGAGCCTGACGACTTTCAATTGCAGTTGAACGCTGCCATCGCCTGGTTTCGCCGAGGTGACGAGCAGAAGGCTTCCCAGCTCATGAGCACTGCCCTGGCTAGCCGCCCCGATGACGCGCAGGCCCACAACGTGATGGGCCGCATTTTTTTGCTGCAGGGCGATGTCCCACGCGCCATTGAGGAGCTAAAAACCGCTGTGAACTTGAACTACGACCTCGAAACCGCCTACTTCCTGGGCATCGCCTACCTCAAAGCTAGAAAGATGCCCGAGGCCGATGAGCTTTTCGCCAAAATACAATCCAACGCCGAAGAGTCCGCCGCGCTCCACGTCTTGTTAGGACGTGCCTACACCATCTCGAATCTGCCGGAGCCGGCCATTGCCGAGTTCCGCAAAGCTATCAAGCTCGATCCGAAATATCCGCGCGAGCACGGCTTTCTCGGCTACGCCTATCTGGATCACCTCGGCGAACAGGCATACCCCCAAGCCCGTGAAGAATTCGAAAAGGAATTGAAAATCAATCCCGACCAGTATTACTTCCAAACACTGCTGGGAATTGCCACCGTCGCTTTGCGCGATTTTCCAGCCGCTGAAATCGCGCTGAAACAAGCCGTCCGCTTGCGTCCCGATGACGCGCCTCCATACCTCTATCTCGGCGAAACCTATACCGAAACGAATCGTTTAAAAGATGCCGTCGATGCCCTTCAGAGATATCTAAAACTGGTGCACATCAACCAGGACGACATGCGCGAAGTCAGTCGCGCCTATTACTTGCTCGGCCAGGGCCTGCTTCGTCTGGGCCGCACTGACGAAGCTAAAGTAGCCTTGCAGCACTCCCGTGAATACCGGGAAGCAAAGTTCAAGTACGACCAGGAGAACATCTTCGGCGATAAACAACCTTCCAGCGACGATGGCGAGAGTCATACCTCCGAGCGCGTCGCTGACCTGCTTGCCGCCGGCGCTCGTGAGCAAAAACAGTCTGCGGAATCGATGGTCACGGAAGGGTTGCCTCAAACCGGCGCGCCCGAACCTCCCGCTGAGTCCAAGGAAGCGAAGCAGTATCGCGCCTTCGCTGCCGAAATCCTGGCCAGCTCCTACAACGATCTCGGCGTGATGCGCGCCAAAACTTCACAGTTCGCTGAGGCTGCGGATTTCTTCAAGCAAGCCTACGCCTGGAATCCAGCGCTACCCGGACTCGATCGCAACTGGGCTTTCGCCACCTATCGTGCCGAACTCTATTCCGATTCCATTCCGCCGCTCCAACGTGAACTCGCCGCTCACCCCGATGACATTTTTATTCGTAAGATTCTGAGCCTCAGCTATTTTGTGCAGGAAAACTACGCCAAGACCGCTGATGTTCTGCGCCCGTTGCTCTCGAATCCTCCAGACGATCCAGCTCTTTTGTTTGCTTGGGGCACGGCTTTGGTCCGCACGCGTCAGTCTGCAATCGCCGCAAAAATGTTCGAGCGCTTGTTGCAACAAAATTCTGCGAATCCCGGCGTTCACTATTTGCTCGGGCAGGCTTACGCTCAGCAGCAAGATTATCCGAATGCTCTGCGCGAACTGAAAGCCGCCGTGCAGATCGACCCCAAGCTCCTTGAAGCTCGCTACTACACTGGTTTGGTTTATCTGCACCAAAGCGACTTCGACAACGCCGCCCAGGAATTTCGCGCCGAGCTCGCGCTGCGTCCCGGCGATCCCGTCACCGCCTATCATCTCGCCTTCGCGCTGCTCTCGCAGGGCCAAACGGAAGAAGCCGCCGCGCTCCTCCGCGGCGTCGTGAAGACCAAGCCGGACTATGAGCTCGCGCACTTTGAGCTTGGCCGCGCCCTCCTCCAGCAGGGCGACGTCGAAGGCGCAATCTCCAGCCTGGAGACCGCCAAAAAGCTCCAGCCCGACCGCGACCTCACCTATTTCCAGCTTAGCCAAGCCTACCGCCGCGCCGGCCGCGCGCAAGACGCCGCGCAAGCCCTCGCCACCTACCGCAAAATGATCGAAGAAAGCCGCCAAAAAAAGCGCCAGAGCCTGGAAACCGAAACGCCTTGACACGGCCCCCCTTGCTTAGAATAACGATTTTATACTATAGTTTCGCTCATTAAGGCCGGGCCGATTGCTGCCTGAAACCGGCCTTCCTGCGGTGCTCGTCGAGGAGTCTTCATGATTAAGAGGCTCGCACTTTCTTGCGTTGTCGCGCTTCCGTTCGTCCATCTCACCTCCACCGTCTATGCTAACGACGACATTCCAAAGGCTGCCTGGAAGCGTCCCATCGGCGCGCCCCTCGAAAACCCCGGCACGAAAAAGCCCGCGCTCGACGCCGGCCATATCGACAACGGCTTTTGGCAAGGCGCGCCCGTCGGCGGTTTTGGCGCCGGCACTTTCTCGCGCACCTTTCGCGGCGACTTCGCCCGCTGGCACATCAAAGCCGGCGTCCACAAATATCAAACTGTATGGGCCAATCAGTTTGCGATGTTTCAAAAATCCGAAGGCGATGCTGATGGCGTCGCAAAAGTTCTCACCGCGGCACACCCGCCTGATCATTCGCTGCGCTCCTGGGATTGGGACTATCCCGTTGGTGCCGGCGATTACCATGCTCTCTATCCAAAGTCCTGGTTTGATTACCGCTGGGAGAAATTTCCTGCGCACGTGACGGTCGAGCAGTTCTCGCCCATCCTTCCCGGGAATTACAAAGAGACCAGCTACCCTGTCGCGGTCTACCGCTGGCACGCTGAAAATCCCACCAAGCATCGCGTCACCGTTTCCGTTTTGCTCTCTTGGGAAAACATGCTCGGCTGGTTTCGCACCTTCAGCCGCGATTTGCATGGCAAAATCAACGATGGCAATCACAATGCCTTCCGCTCCGAGCCATTTCCCCGCGCGCTGAGAAACTCGAAAGATGTGACTGGCTCCGCGGGTGCGATGAAGGGGATTATTTTCGATCGTAATCACCTCGGCCCAGTGCAAGATCACCCTGTGCAAAATGAATGGGACGGCCAATTCGTGATCGCCGCGCTCGAATCTCCTGGTGTGGAGATCACCTACCAAACCACCTTCGCGCCCGATCGCGACGGCAAGGAAATTTGGGCTCCCTTTTCGAAGGACGGCAAACTCGCCAACAGCGACGACGCTTGGACCAGCAGCGGCGAAGATCTCGCCGGTGCCATCGCTGTGCGCTTCACGCTCGAACCCGGCGAAAAGCGCGTCATCCCTATGACCATCGCTTGGGATTTGCCCATCGTCGAATTCGGTTCCGGACGCAAATGGCATCGCCGCTACACCGATTTTTACGGAGCGACAGGCACCACGGCGTGGGCCATCGCTCGCGACGGCCTCGCAAATGCCTCCGCCTGGAGCCAAGCCATCGATGCTTGGCAAGCGCCCTACGTCAATGACGAAAGCAAGCCGCTCTGGTATCGCGGCATGCTCTTCAACGAGCTGTATCCTCTCGCCGATCTCGGCTCCTTCTGGGGCCGCCCCGTCGGCTCCAGTCCGCAAGCGCGTCCCGTCTACTCTTTCATGGAGTGCTACGACTATCCCTACTACGAAACGCTCGACGTCCGCTTCTACGGCTCCATGCCCCTCCTCAAATTCTGGCCCGACCTCGAAAAAAATGTGATGCGCGAATTCGCCGCCACCGTCCCGCAAGAAGCCGGCGAAAAAATGGAATGGATTTGGAAAACCGGCCACTCCGGCCAGCTCAGCTTCCGTATCCGTAAAGCCAAAGGCGCGGTTCCCCACGATCTGGGTGTTCCCGACGAAGATCCCTTTAAGCAAATTAATCAATTCAGTTGGCAGGACACCAATGGCTGGAAAGACTTGAATCCCAAGTTTGTCTTGATAGTTTATCGCGATTTCGTCTTCACTGGCCGCAAAGACAAGGAATTCTTGCGAAGCACCTGGCCCGCCGTGCAGGAATCGCTCGAGTATCTCCGCAAATACGATCACGATGGCGATGGCCTTCCCGAAAACGAAGGCTATCCCGACCAAACCTACGACGAGTGGGTCGTGCGCGGCGAGAGCGCCTATTCCGGCAGTCTATGGCTCGGCGCCCTGCGTGCCGCAGAAGAAATTGCCAAGCAGCTCGCTGATTCCGCCGCTGCGTCGAAATATCACGAGCTCTTCGCCAAAGCGCAAGCCAGCTACATCAGCAAGCTCTGGAACAAGGAATATTTCCGTTACGACACGAGTAGCGAGTACCGCGACAACATCCAGGCCGACCAGCTCGCCGGCCAGTGGTACGCCAACATGACCGGCCTCGGCGACCTCGTTCCGCGCGACATGCAGCGCAGCGCCCTCCGCAAGATCTTCGATTTCAACGTCATGAAGTTTGCCGACGGCAGCATGGGCGCCGTCAACGGCATCGCGCCAGACGGCTCGCTGGTGAAAACCAATGAACAGGTCCAGGAAGTCTGGACCGGCACCACTTTCGGTCTCGCCGCGCTGATGCTTGGCGAAGGAATGAAGGACGAAGCCTACAAAACCGCCTGGGGCATCTATCACACCAGCTACGAAACCAAAGGCTATTGGTTCCGGACCCCCGAAGCCTGGGATATCACTGGCAACTACCGCGCCTCCATGTACATGCGCCCCGCAGCCATCTGGGCCATGGAAATGACCGAACCCCCGAAGTGATCTCGCTTTTCCGCTTGACTTTTCTAAGATATTAGGTACCATACGCTTGGGTAAACACGCGTTCGTTTCCTCTGCTCGCACAGCAATTCCCTAAATCCTTTAGAATGTGAGCCGTTTCTCTCCACTTGCTCAAAAACTCGGTGCCAAAGCGACCCTGCGACGGAAGAAGACGGAAGAATAGGAACGCGCGCCACTGAAATTGTGCGCCTAACTCCTTTAGAATGCGCAGTTACAAGGTAAAGTGCCCCTAAGTCCTTTGGAATGAGCAGTTACAGAAAAGGGGGGAGGGGGGGCCTAGCGAGGCAAACGCAGCCGCGCCTCGCACCCTCGGGTGCCGCGGCGATTCGCGAGCGTTAGCGTCCCGCCATGAGCCTCCGCGATCTGTCGGCTTAGCGCCAGGCCAATCCCGGTGCCCCCCGGCTTGGTTGTGAAAAAGGGAACGAACACGTTGGCCGTGTTTTGAATCCCCGGCCCGTCATCCGTCACCCAAACTTCCAGTTGCGAGTCCTGGCTGGACCAGCCCACGCTGGCCTGCGTCCCGCATTCCAGCACCGCATCGGCGGCGTTGTGCAGCAGATTAATGAGCAGTTGCTCCAATTGGTCGGCATCGCCGGAGATCATTACTTCCGGGCCTTCGTGGATTTTCACTTTCACGCGCGTTTCCAGCTTCGCCACGCGCGAAACCCAATCCCGGACGCTGACCGGCGCCAGCTTCGGCGCGGGCAGCCGCGCCAGCCGGGAATACGCCGCCATAAAGCGGGCGAGCGCTTCCGTGCGCGACCGAATAATGCCAAATCCCTGCTGAAGGTCGTCCAGAAGTGCGCGACTCACTTCGGGCTGCAGGTCGCCTTCATTGCGGAGCGAATTCAATCCGCTTTCCAGGCTTTGCGCCACGGATTGAATGGGCGCGAGCGAATTGTTCAGTTCGTGCCCCATGACGCGAATCAGCCGCTGCCACGCCTGGCGTTCTTCATCGCGCAGCGCGCGGCTCAAATCGCTGAGCACGACCAAATGATGTGGCAAGCCCGCCTGACGGAAAGATCCGCGGCGCATTCCCCAGCGGCCAGAGCCGCCGGGAAACGTGAGCTCCATGGTGCGTACCGCATCGCCCTCGAGAGAGGCGCCCAGGCCCAGCTCGGCGGCGGTAAACCCCAGCAGGCGTTCGATGGGACGCGCCAGCAATCGCTCGCCGGCGCGATTCACCAGGCGCAGTTTATTTTCATTGTCGAACGTAAAAATCGCCACATCGATTTCTTCCATCACCGCACGCAGCAGCGCAGTGGCTTCCAGCGCCCCGAGCCGCTGCTCGCGCAGCGTCTCGCTCAGCGAGTTCACCTCGATCATCACTTCGCCCATGGCGTCGTCGCGCCGAGCGCCGCGCCCGCGCACGGAAAAATCCTCTTCGCGCATGGCCGCAAGAAGATTCGAGAGCGTCTGTAGGGAGAACGCCACGCGGTGGCGTACGGAAACTGCAAAACCAAGCCACAAGCCGATGATGAGCAGTCCCAAAGTCCAGATCGTGCGAGAGGAATAGTCGCCGGTCCACAGCAGAATTAACGCAATGGCCGAGCCCGGCAGACCCGCCGCCACGGCCAGGAGCTGAATGCGGTGTTCGTAGCTGAGCGGCTTCATTCCAAGCCGTGTTTTTGCAAACGGCGATACATCGCGCTGCGACTGAGGCCCAACGCTTTTGCTGTCTGGCTGACGTTGCCGTCATGGCGCGCCAGCATGCGCTGAATCAAGTGATGCTCCACTTCGTCGAGGCTCATTTCCTCCAGCCGCGCTCCGCTGCCAGGCGCCGCGGCGCGCAAACCGAGGTCGCCAGCGCGCACCAGCGGTCCCGTCGCAAGCAGCACGCCGCGCTCGATCGCGTGGTCTAGCTCGCGAACGTTCCCCGGCCAGGGATGCTCGTGAAGAACCTGGGTGGCCACCGGATCGAATCCGCTGATGGTTTTGCGGTAGCGCTGCGCATAGCCGCGAAGAAAATGGTGCGCCAGCACGTCGATATCTTCCTTGCGCTCGCGCAGCGTCGGCAAATGAATTTCGATGGTATTGAGGCGAAAAAGCAGGTCCTGGCGAAAACGTCCCGCGGCGGCTTCCGCGGTTACATCCACGTTGGTGGCGGCAATCACGCGCACATCCACGCGGCGAGTGCTGGAAGAGCCGACGCGCTCGAGCTCGCCGGTCTCGAGAACGCGCAGCAACTTGGCTTGCAGCTTCAGCGGAACGTTCGCAATTTCGTCTAGAAACAGAGTGCCGTTGTCGGCCAGCTCAAAGCGTCCGACGCGATCGACGCGCGCGTCCGTGAACGCGCCTTTCACGTGCCCGAACAGTTCGCTCTCGAAAACGCCTTCGGAAAGGCCGCCCGCGTTCACCGTGACCATCGGAGTGTTCGCCCGCGGCGACAACGCGTGCAGCGTTTGCGCAACAACTTCTTTGCCCGTGCCGTGCTCCCCGGTGATAAGCACGTTCGCGTCGGAAGGTCCGATGCGGCCGATGATGTCGAGCACCGGCCTCATGGCGGCAGATTCGGCAATCATGGTCGGACGTGATTCCGCCCGCAGCAAGCGATTTTCCGCTTCGAGCCGCGAAGCCTGCCGCAGCGCTTGCCGCAAGTCGATCTGCGTGCGCAACACGGTAATTAAGCGCGTGTTTTCCCACGGTTTGGGAATGAAATCGCGCGCCCCGCGCCGCATGGCCTCGACGGCAACTTCGACGCTGCTCCACGCGGTCATCACAATTATGGGAAGCGTGCTATCCATCATCTGAATACGCGGCAGCAGGTCCAGCCCTTCCTGGCCCGAGGTGGTATCGCGCGCATAATTCAAGTCCATCAGCACAGCATCGAATTCCCGTGCTTCGAGAGCGGCCAAAGCTTCGCTGGGCGAAGCAGCGCCGTGGATTTCATAGCCTTCCCGCCGCAGCAGCAGCCGCAGTGCGTCGCGTATATCGGATTGGTCATCCGCGACAAGCACGCGATGTGGATGTGAGTTTGTCGGTTTCATTCCGCCCGCAATCTAAAGTCTATTCTATAGGTCTTCACGCGCACCACAAGCGCGGCGCCCCAGCCAGAGTCCGAGCAATCATTCGTAGCGTAATGCGATCATCGGACCGACTCGCGCCGCTCTTCGCGCGGGAATGTAACATGCGGCCAACGCAACCAGAATCAGCAGCATGGATACTCCCGCGTAGTTGAGCGAGTCCGCGCCGCCGATTCCGAAAAGCAAGCTCGCCAGAACGCGGGATGCGACAAATGCGCCCGCGAGCCCAACAACGATTCCGGTCAGCGCCAATCGCATTCCCTGGCCGATGACCATACGGTGGACATCGTCAGGCCGTGCCCCCAGTGCCATGCGAATTCCAATCTCCCGCGTGCGCGTCGCCACCGAATAGGAGGCGATCCCATACAATCCAAGGCACGCCAGCAGAAGCGCCAGAACGCCGAACAGGGTAGACAATGTGCTCAGGGACCTTTCATTTTGCAGGGTGCCTTCCGTTTGCGCCTTTTGCGTAATGATTTGCACGAGTGGCAGATTGGCATCAACGTCGTGCATTGCGTCGCGGATTGCGCTCACTGCGGCCGCGGGTTCAATTGCCGTGCGAACTTCCATCGTTACTTGCCCGAGAAGATCGGCAGGAGCTTGCGCGAGCGGGATGTATATCTGCGGAAGAGGCTCCTGTTCCCGCAGGCTCAGTGACTTCACCTCTTTGACGACTCCCACCGCGGCGATCTGTTCGCCGGTTTTCGCGTCTTTGATACTCAACTGTTTCCCGATCGGAGCTTCATCGGGAAAATACTTGCGCGCGAACGATTCGCTGACAACAGCTACCCTGGGCGCCTGTTGTCCATCCGCACCAGCGAAATCGCGGCCTAGGATCAAAGGGATGCCCATGGTCTCGAAGAAATCGGGAGCGACAGGATTGCAATTTACCTTGAGCCCCTCCTCGCCCTTGCTTACAGAAGCAAAATGCAACGCCACGCGGATCCAACGCCCGCCGCTCAGCAGGCCGAATCGCGAAAATGTCGCGGATAAGACTCCTGGCGCCGCGTTCACTCGCTCCTGCGCCCTCGCGTAAAGAGCAAGCTCTCGTGCGCCATCGTAACCTGAGAGCGTCGGATAGATGGAGACTAACAACACGTTCTCCTGGCGGAAGCCGGCATCCACCATAATGAGCTTTTGAAGGCTTCGCACCAGCAAACCTGCACTCACCAAGAGCAAAACCGACAGCGAAATCTGAGAGACCACTAAGAGCTTTCGCGGTCCGAGATGCGGCGTATTTGCACTTTTGAAAGAGGACGTGCCCTTGAGCGTCAGACCCGCATCCATTCGCGTCGCCCAAAGAGCTGGAGCGACTCCAAAGAGCAGACAGGTGAAAAAAGAGACGGCCAAGGCAAAATACAGAGTGCGGGCGTCCGCGTGGGCGTCCAGCGCCTGCAGGGTGTCACCATCCGCTAGAAGCCGTACAAGGGACGTCGTGATCCAGGTGGCAAAAAGCAAACCTAACGCGCCTCCACCCACCGCAAGCAGTAAGCTTTCGGTGAGCAATTGCCGAAACAACCGCATCCTGCGAGCGCCCAGCACAAGGCGCAACGCGATTTCCTTCTGCCGGTTTACAGCGCGGGCCAGCAAAAGATTGGCGACATTGGCGCACGCAATCAGCAACACCAATGCAACGACCATCGTCAGCACTAGGAGCGACCGAGGAAGTTCGTCGGGCAGAGCGAAAAGGCCCCGGCCGCCCGGAACCAGCTCTACGCTTCGGGAATGCAGGTCGCGTTGGGCTTGCTGCGAAATTGGCGAACCCAGCGCTGCAGCTGTAAATTGCTGATCGATCAGCGTCACCTCGGCGCTGGCCTGTTTCTCATCGGTTCCCGGCTTCATTCGGGCCATTACGCCAAGGGTCAGATGGTCATTCAGCCTCAACTTTTCCCAGAACGCCAAGGGAGCCCAAACATCCGTTGAATCGCCAAGTTCAATACCTCGAAATCGCGCGGCTGTCACGCCAACGATGGCGAACGGAATCCCTTTCATCGTGATTGTTTTTCCTACGACAGAAGGGTCCAACGCGAATTTTCGTTTCCAGTAGTCGTAACTCATGACCGCCACCGCTGGTCTTCCGGGCTGATCATCGTCATTCGTGAGCGCTCGCCCCACAGTTACGTCGACACCCAACACGGAATAGAAAGTTCCAGAGACGCACTGACCCCAGACAAAGTCCGGCTGCCCGTCGACATTGACCACCAAGCGGGTGGTATCGAACCCAAACAGGCCGGAAAAGGAGTGATTCAAATCTCGAAACTTCTCAAATTCCGCGAGAGAGAAAGCGCTCCCGTGCCCTTCCGGTGAAAGCAGCCGGAAGTACACAAGCTGCTTGGGATTCCTGGCCGGAAGCAGCTTGAACATCACCGCGTCCGTCACGCTGAAGATCGCTGCATTAGCGCCGATGCCGAGCGCGAGGGTGAGAACGGCCACGGAGGTGAAGCCCGGGTTCTTCAGGAGTATGCGAACGGCGTAGCGCAGGTCTTGCAGAAGGGTCCTCATGCGTTCCTCCGTTACCTTACAAACGAGGGAAAGGGGCGAGGCGTTTCCGGCTATCCGGGCGCTAATCGGGCCTCGGCGGCGGTATCCGTGGTCGCCGAAAAGCTGCCGGTGCAAGCAGTTATTCGTAGCGCAGCGCAACGAGCGGGTCGACGCGGGTGGCACGCTGCGCGGGAACCCAGGAGGCCAGCAGGGCTACCAGGGTCAGGAGAAGAGACATACCCGCAAAGGTCAGCGGATCCGTGGCGCTCACCCCGTAGAGAAGGTTGGCGAGGACCCGCGTGAGCGCAAATGCCGCGATCAGGCCGCCGCCGACACCGAGAACGGCAAGCCGCAGGCTTTCGCCGAGCACCATCCGAAGAACATCCCTGCGCGACGCACCAAGCGCCATGCGCACGCCAATCTCTTGCGTGCGTTGAGTGACGTTGTAGCGGATCAATCCAAACAATCCCACTGCGGCCAGGGTAAGGGCCATGGCGGCAAAGACGCTGAGCAGCGCCACCGCTGAACGGCGCGGTCCCATGGAGATCAGGATGCGCTGATCCATGGTCTTTAGGTCGGACACCGGCTGGCCGGGGTCTACCTCGTGCACTGCCTCGCGCACCGCTTCGGCCAACGTCGCTGGGTCGCCGCTTGTGCGCGCGATAAGGAACGTGGCGGAGGAATTTTCCTGGTACAAGGGAAAGTAGTAAACGCCCTTGCCGGAGCCCTCGACCCCTGCCGCGGACGCCTCTTCGCCCACAACTTGCGAGTGGCGGACGGGCGCGACGATGCCGACTATGGTTTTCCAAGGAGAATTGCTTCCGTTGCGAATGCGTTTTTCGAGCGCGTCCTGATTGGGCCAATACTCGCGCGCAAGATTCTCGTCGACAATCGCGACGGGCTGACCGCCGAGGCGGTCCTGTTCTGTAAACGCGCGCCCGCGGATCAGCCGAATGCCCATGGTTTCGAAATAGCGCGGGCTGATGGCGCGAATGTCGCCGTGCGGTCCGGGATCGCCTGGCGGAGACACCCGCCCCTCGATGTTGAACGACGCAGAACCGCCGAAACCACTGAAGGGCAGCGGCACCGCCGCCGCAGCGGATTCAACGCCGGGCGAATTGGAAAGCCGCTCGACTGTACTGGTCAGAAAAGCGATCTGCTTTGCGGGAGTGTCATACTGGCGCTCAGGCAATGCTAAGGCGGCGGTCATTAGTCCATGCGGACGGATACCGACGTCGACGTCCTTGAGTTTGGATAAGCTCTTGACGAACACTCCGGCGCTGGCGAGCAAAACCAGGGCCAGGGCGAGCTCCACCACGACGAGTGCGCTTCGGAAGCGATGCCTGCCTCGGCTTCCATCTCCCGTGCCGCGGCCTTGCTTCAGATTTTGTTGCAGATCGGTGAAGGCGATCTGCCAGGCGGGCGCGGCTCCGAAAATGATGGCCGAAGCGCCGGCGAGCAATGCGGTGAACAGGAGGACGTAAAGATCCAAATGAATGTCCAGGCCGCTGGCAAGGTTCTCAGGGGCAAGCCACAACAAGGCGCGAATCGCTTGCGAGGCGACGGTCAGGCCGATGGCCATTCCCACGAGGGCCAGCACCACGCTCTCCGTGAGCATCTGGCGGGCCAGGCGACAGGGTGAGCCGCCTAGAGCGGTGCGAATAGAAAACTCCTTAGCGCGGGCGGATGCGCGCGCTAGCAAAAGACCCGCAACGTTGGAGCAGGCAATGAGGAGCACAAAACTCACTGCGCCTAACAGGATGAGCAGCGGCGTGCGCACGTCGCCATAGACAAATTCCGTGAAGGGAACGGCAAACATGCTCCAACCGGAGGCCTTGGGATACCCTTTTGTGCGGGGATCGTCGATGACCTCCTGCGAGGCCACGTTGAGGAAAGCGGCGGCGCTGGAAAATTTGACGTTGGGTTGCAACCGGACAACCGCGAAGAAGTTTTCGTTAAAGATGTTATCGAGGACGAAGGCGTCCGGCGCGAGACCGAGCGGCGCCCAGAGGTCCGTTTGGCTCGGCCACTGGAAGGCCGCTCCCATCACACCTATGATTTTGTAAGGCCGCTGGTTGAGCTGCACGGAGCGGCCCACGATTCCGGAGTCGCCGCCGAAAATCGTTTTCCACGTGTTGTAAGCCAATACGACTTCGCGGTCGGCGTTGGGCTGGTCTTCCTCCGGAGTGAAAACTCGGCCGAGCAGAGGCTTGGCCTCAAAAACGTCGAACCATTGCGAAGAGACTTTGGCGCCGCGGAGGCGAAGCGGCCAGGAGCCGGCGGCGTAGTTGAAGTCGGTCTCCGTCTCGATGGCGGCGGCCGCAAAGGTCTGCTTGTTGTCGCGGACAAACGTATAGTCTGGCGCCGAAATCACAATGCTTTTGAGGTTCAGCTTTTCATAACGAACACGAATGGCAGCCAGCCGCTCCGGATGCGGGATTCCATTGGGGTGCAGGAGCAGGCCGTTCACGACGCTGAAGATGGCGGTGTTCGCGCCGATGCCAAGTGCGAGCGTAAAAACCGCGACGAGGGTGAACCCCGGGTTCTTTAGCAGCATGCGAATGGCGTAGCGCAAGTCTTGCAGAAGGGTACTCATGCGATTCCTCCGCTACCTAGAAACGAGGGAAGTGCCCCAATTGTTCCGCCCGTCCGACTTGGTGGCCTTATCCCACGCGGGCGGCGGCTGTGTCTTCGCTGACCACCCAGCCGTCCTTGAGCTGGATGATGCGGTTGCCAAAGGTGGCGTTGCGCTCGGAGTGTGTGACCTGAATGATGGTGGTGCCGGCGTCGTTGAGGCGCTTGAAAAGCTGCATGATTTCGTCGCCCTGCGCGGAATGCAGGTTTCCCGTGGGCTCGTCGGCGAGGATAAGCTTGGGATTCTGAATCACCGCGCGCGCGACGCCCACAAGCTGCTGCTGTCCGCCGGAAAGCTGGTTGGGGAAGAGGTCTTTCTTGCCGACGATGTTGAAGCGGTCGAGAATGTCGCAGACGAGGCTGACGCGTTCCTTGTGCGGAACATTTTTGTACGAAAGCGGGATTTCAAGATTTTCAAAGACAGTGAGATTGTCGATCAGGTGGTAGCTCTGAAAGACGAAACCGATATTGGCTTTGTGGAGTTCGTTGCGCTTTTTGACGTTGAGTTTGTGGACCGGCTGCTCGAGGAAGTAGTATTCGCCGTTCCACGCGCTGTCCAGCATGCCGATGATGCTGAGCAGCGTCGATTTTCCCGCTCCGGAAGGGCCCATAAAGGTGACGAACTCGCCGCGCTGAATGTCGAGCGTGATGCGGCGCAGGACGAAGAATTTGCTCCCGCCGGCCTCGAAGACCTTCTCGAGATTTCGCAACTGAATCAAAGGTTCCACAAACTCTCCTTATCGCTCGAATGGCCTGACTCTAGTGTACCTTTCGCGGCGCCATCGCTCTACTCATAGCGCAGCGCAATGATCGGGTCGACGCGCGTAGCGGAACGCGCCGGCAACCAGCACGCCAAGAGCGCCACGCCAATCAGAAACGCGGAGACCAACGCGAAGGTCAGCGGGTCGCCTGGTTTCACCCCGTATAGCATGCCGGAGAGGAGGCGCGTCAAGCCGAATGCCCCGGCAAGCCCGATGAGCAGGCCGAGCGAGGTCATGCGCATTCCTTGGCGCAGAACCAAGCCGAAAACGTCGCTCCGCTGCGCGCCAAGCGCCATACGGATACCCATTTCCTGCGTGCGCTGCGCCACCAGGAAAGCCATGACTCCGGCAACACCGATGGCGGCGAGCAGCACGGACAGTCCGGCGAAGATGCCGATCAAGGTCAAACTGAACCGGCGCTGTGCCAGCGATTCGCCGAGCACTTGCTCCATGGTGCGAATCTGCGAGACGGGCTGCTCCGGATTTACCGCGCGCACTTGCGCTTTGATGCCGGCGATAAGGTTGAGCGGATCATTGGCAGCGCTGCGCACGACCAGGTAATTAAAGAGCGAGGGAAATTGAGGATACGGCCAGTAAATCATGGAGCCGACCGGTTCTTGCGGGCCGTTAGGTTTTACATCGCCAACCACGCCGACGATTTCGCCCGTCAGCGGCGGTCCCCAATCGAGCATGGTGACGCGCGCGCCTACGGGATCTTGGCCCGGCCAGAACGTATTGGCCATGGTCTGATTGATGATCATCGCTTTCGGCGCGGCGGCGGAATCCCTTGCCGAAAATTCTCTCCCACGCAGCAGCGGGATTTGCATAGTGCGTAGGTAATCGGAGTTGATAATTCTGATGTCGGCGGAAGGTTCGTCGCCGCTCTTCACCGGCGGGCGGCCGACGATGGCAAAGTCGGTCGAGACACCTCCGGCGATGGGCAGGGAATTCACTACACTTGCGGACTGCACGCCGGGCACGCTGCGTACGCGCTCGAGAATGGCACTTAGCGCTTGGCTGCTGCGCGTGTCGAAAGCGGACTCCGTTGCTTCCGGCAAAAAAAGCTGCAGCGTCAGAACATTCTTCTGATTGAAGCCTAGAGGCACGCGGAGCAAGCGTACAAAACTGTTGGTCAGCAAGCCTGCTCCGGCGAGCAGCACCAGCGCCAGCGCGATCTCTGAGATCACGAGGGCACTGCGAAGGCGCACTTGCGCGGCGCTGAGCGAGGTTCGCCGCGACTCGCGCAGGCAGTTTTGCAGATCGACCTTGAAGGCTTGCAGCCCGGGCACGACTCCAAAGAGCATGCCGGTGAGCGCTGTTACCAGCAGCGTGAAGGCCAGCACGCGCCAGTCCATGGAGGCATCTTGCAAGCGCGGAATATCGCCGGGGCTCAATTGAATAATGGCGCGCAGCGCAAAGTTCGCGGCCAGCAAGCCGAGAGCGGAGCCGAACAGAGCTAGCACTATGCTTTCCGTCAACAATTGACTCAGGATGCGAATCTTGCCGGCGCCGAGCGCGATGCGAACGCCGATTTCCTTGACCCGCCCCGCGGCTCGAGCAAGCAGAAGATTCGCGACGTTGGCGCAAGCGATCAGAAGCACGAATCCGACGGCGCAGAACAAAAGAAGGATGGGAAGCCTTACTGCGGCGACCAGGCGCTCTTGAAACGGTGATGGGTATGCGTTCCAGTTCGGGTCGACGCCCGTATTCTCTGCGTCGATGGCCTTCGCCAATGCTTGCGCTTCGCTGCGCGCTTGCGCCAGTGTCGCTTGCGCCTTTAGCCGGCCGATTACTGTGTAAAGGTGCGCGCGGCGATTGGTCAGCAGAGTGTCATCCAGAGCGAGCGGCGTCCAGAGTCCGGCGTCTTCTGGAAATCGAAAGCTGGCGGGCATTACGCCCACAATACGGCTCGCAGTTCCGTTGACCTTGCAGGTCTTGCCGATGATGTTCGGGTCGGAGCCGAAGCGGCGCTTCCACAAACCATTGCCCAGAACAACGACGGCGTCACTGCCAAGGCGTGCTTCCTCCGGCAGAAATGTGCGGCCAAGTTGCGGAGCGACTCCAAGGGCGTTGAAAAATTCCGCCGAGACGCGGTAGCCGTCGACGTTTTCGGGCTCGCGTTCGCCGCTCAGCGTAAAGAGCCAGGAGCGGTACGCAGCCAGTTTTTCCAGCGTGCGCGTCTGTTTGGCCATATCGGCGAAATTCGCGTAGGTGAATTCCGGCGAAGCCCAATCGGGATGACGCTCTTCGAGCTTGATCAAGCGTTCCGGTTGCGCGAAGGGAAGCGGCGCTAGCAGAACAGCATTCACCACGCTGAAAATGGCGGTGGTCGCGCCCATACCGAGGGCCAGGGTCAGGAGCGCGACAGTCGTGAAGCCCTTATTTTTCGCGAGGGCGCGCAGTGCGTAGCGAAGATCCTGCCATATATAAGTCATAGCGGACTCCAGCGTGAGGCGGCTATCGGCGGCAACCAGCTCATTCGTAGCGCAATGCCTTCAGCGGATCGAGTCGCGCAGCCCAGCGCGCGGGGAGGTAACACGCCAGCGCCGCGACGGCGGCAAGGAGCAAAGGCAGACCGATGAAGGAAAATGGGTCGGCGGCTTCCACGCCAAAAAGCAGCGCGGCAAGCGCGCGGGCGAGCGCGAACGCGATGGGCAGCCCGATCGCCAAACCCAGCACGGTCAGCGTCATTCCGCTGCGCAGCACCATGCGCAAAATGTCGTTGGTTTGCGCGCCTAATGACATGCGAATGCCGATTTCATGCGCGCGCTCGCTCACGGAATAAGACATCACACCGAAAACACCGACCGACGCCAGCACCAGAGCGATGACGCCAAGCACCGCCATCATCGCGGCGACGTACGCGATGCCCACGATGGATTCGGTGATCAGGCGGTCCATAGGCTTGATGTTGTAGAGCGGCAAGTTGGGATCGACGGCGGCGATTTGCGCGCGCACGGCGGAGATGAACTGCAGGGGGTCACCGGGAGTACGGAGAACGATGGTGGTGTAATACGGAGGAGTTTGCCGAAAGGAACGGTAGATGGTGGGAATGTCCTGCTTTTGGATCCAACTGTAGTGCAAGTCTTTGACGACACCGACGACAGTCATCCAGGGAAGTTCGGAATCGTCCTTGCCGACTTTCACGCGTTTGCCAAGCGGGCTCTCGCCGGGGAAATAGCGCTGGGCGAGGCTTTCGCTGATCACCGCGACGGGAATCGTCTCCGCGCCGTCGGCGTCGGACAAGGTGCGACCTTCGCGCAACTTTATGTTAAGGGCAGTGAAGTAGCTCGGTGCGGCGATTTCGTTGATGGCGTCGCGCAATTCTCCGCGCTGGGCTAGCGGGCGCCCTTCAATGGAGAAGAAATCGGTGGACGCGCCGCCGCCGTTGGCATAGGGAACGTCGGTGACAAGGGATGCCGACTGCACTCCAGGCAGAGCGCTCAAGCGCTGCAAGACTTGTTGGTGAAAGGCGAGGCGGGCCGGGGCCTTCTCGTATTGCGCGTCATGCAGAGTCAGATTCATGGTCAGCAAAGTTTGCGGAGCGTAGCTCTCATTAACGTCGAGCAAACCGCGAAAATTTTTGACCAACAAACCCGCGCCGACGAGCAAAACCAACGCGAGCGAGATTTCTGCGACCACCAGCGCACCGCGCAAGCGTCCGCGCGCCCGGCTGACGGTCGAACCGCGGCCGCTTTCCTTCAACGATTCGCTGAGGTTGGTGCGCGAGGTGAGCAGGGAAGGAGCAATGCCGGAGAGAACGCCGCTAACGACGGCGATAACGAGCGTAAAAAGGAAGGCGTTGGCGTCCAGATGGATGGTGCGCCAACCGGCGATGTACTTGGCCACATCGGGAGGCATGTGGGAAAGAATCATGTCGATGTCCCATTGCGCGAGGAGCAGGCCAATACCCGCGCCACCCAGCGAAAGCAAAATGCTTTCGGTGAGTAATTGCCGAATCATGCGCCAGCGGCTTCCGCCGAGCGCGGCGCGTACGGCGAATTCGCCGGCGCGTCCGCTCATGCGCGCAAACTGCACGTTGGCCACGTCCGCGCAAGCGATTAGCAATACAAAACCCACAGCGCCCATGAGTAGAATCGTGTACTGGCGCGTGAGGTAGCCGGTCATGAATTGGGCGAGCGGCATCGGGCGAAGCTGCCAGCCCTTGTTTGTGTCCGGGTAAGCTTCTGCTTGGCGCTGCGCGATGGCCTGCATCTCCGCGGAAGCTTCCGAAAAGGAGACGTGCGGCTTCAACCGGCCAAGGACCCACAACCACCGATTGTCGCGGCGCTCGCGGTCTTTCGCATTGAGCGCCAGCGGGGTCCAGGCTTCTGCTGGCATGGGGAAGTCGAAGCCTTTGGACATGACCCCAACAACGGCGTAGGCCTTGCCGTTTACTTTAACGCGCTTGCCTAGGATGCGTGGATCAGAGGCGTAACGCTGCTCCCACAGTGCATGGCCAAGAATAATTTCCTGATCTTTCCCGGGCTCCTCTTCGTCCTGTGAAAACACGCGGCCGAACTGCGGCTGCACCCCAAGCATTCCCAACAAATTGGCGGAAATCTGGAACGATTGAACTTTTTGTGGGTGGCCATCGCCTGTGAGGCTCACTTCATCCCAGGAGTACGCGGCCAGCTGATCGAACGAATGCGCTTCCTTGCGCCAGTCAAAGAAAGTGGCCGGCGCGATGCCGTTCATATCGATGTTCTGTTGTGGCCGCGCGTCGACCAGTGCCACGATGCGATGGGCGTTTTCAAACGGTGCGGGATGGAGCAGAAACGCCTCCGCCAGGCTGAACATGGCGGTGTTCGCGCCGATGCCCAATGCCAACGCGACGATCGAGACCAGCGTAGCGAGACGATGCTTCGCCAGCATGCGCAACCCGAATCGCACATCTTGCAGAACTGAGAACATGACAACTCCTATTCGTATCGCAAAGCAACCAGCGGATCGACGCGCGTTGCGCGCCGCGCAGGCAAGTAGCAAGCGGCCAGCGCGACCAACCCAAGTAGCAGCGCGACGCTGGCGTACGTCACGGGATCGGTGGAGCTGACGCCGTAGAGCTGGCTGCGCAAGAAATAACTCATTCCCAGCGACCCGACAAGGCCGAGAGCAAGCCCGAAAGCCGCGAGCTTGCCGCCGCCGATCAGCACCATGCCCAGCACGTCGCGCGGCTGCGCGCCAAGCGCCAGGCGAACGCCGATTTCACGCGTTCGCTGCGCAACCGCGTAGGCCATCACGCCATAAATTCCAACCGCGGCCAGCACGAGCGCCAGCGCCGCAAAGATGCTGAGCAACAGCATGCTGAATCGCGCGCGGGAGAGCGAGCGCGCGAGTAACTGCTCCATGCTGGCGACTTCAGCAACCGGAAGATTCGGAAGGAGCGAATGAATCTGATTGCGAATCATGCCGGTCGCAGCGAGCGGGTCGCCAGCGGTACGCACGGCAAATACGTTCGTGCCCCAGCCTTCGTTGTGATATTGCGCGTACGGGGCGTAGACGGTGGGAAATGCTGGGCGATTAAGCGCCTGGTCCTTCATGTCAGCTATGATGCCGACGACTGTTCTCCACTGCGGCCAAGTTTCCGGCTTGCGAGCCTCCGGTGGCAGGAGAGCGGTCGGCGGAAACATTCGGATGGATTTGCCAATTGGACTTTCATTCGGAAAGAATTGGCGAGCGAGGGATTCATTAATGACGGCGACAAAGGGAGCAGTCTGGCTGTCGTCTTGAGAGAAGAAGCGGCCGTCGCGGAGACGGGCGGCAATCGTAGGCAGAAATCCCGGCGTACTCAATTGAAAGCGTACGACGGGGACATTATCGAGCGAGGTGGGCGGCGTGTGGTCCTGGACGTCAAAGTACTTGCCCCAACCCATTCCAAAGCCGAGTGGCAATGTCGTGGTAATTCCTGAACCCTTCACGCCCGGCAGAGCGTCGACGCGTGCTGATAAGTCTCGATAAAACTGGATGGCTGCGTTCTCATGCCCGTTCGGAAAATCGGTTTCGGGAGAAAGCTGCATCTGCATCGTGAGCACATGGTCCGCGGAGAAGCCGGGGTCGGCATGGCGAAGAGCGCCAAATGTTTTGATCAAGAGTCCGGCGCCGGCGAGCAAAAGCACGGCCATGGCGACCTCGGAAACAACAAGCAAGCTGCGCAGTTTGCCGGAGCCGCGATGCTCCAGCCCGCTACGGCCGCCTTCACGCAGGGTTTCCTGGATGTCGCCCTTGGATGCGAAGAGAGCGGGCGCCAGCGCGAGAAATAAGATGGTGAGCAGGGAAATGGCAGCAGAAAAGATGAGCACGCTCGTGTTGATGGCAATGGGATTGAAGCGGGGCAGGTCACTGGGGATCAGCGATTCCAAAAATTTGATTCCCCACGAAGCCAGCATGACGCCCGCCGCGCCGCCGAAGATCGCTATCGGCAAGCTTTCCAGCAGCAATTGCGCCAGCAAACGTCCGCGGCCCGCGCCCATAGCAGCACGAACGGCGAACTCTTGCTGCCGAGACGTAGCGCGTGCCAGCATCAGATTGGCGATATTCGCGCACGCGATCAGCAGCACAAACGCGACAGCGCCCAGCAAAATCAGCAAAGCCGGGCGCACATCGCCGACGAGTTGTTCACGAACGGTCACGACTTTTGCGCTGAGCCCTTTGTTTTCTGGGAATTGCAGCTCGATTTGTTTCGCTAGAGCGGCCATCTCTGTCCCGGCGCGCTCGGCGGTTACGCCCGGCTTCAATCGCGCAACCACATTGAGGTAGTGATTGCCGCGGGTGTTCATGCCGTCTTTGGGAGCGTAGGAAAGAGGAACCCACAAATCGACGCGCGGCAAGTCATCAAAGAAAGGCATCCCTTTAGGCATCACTCCGATGATTGCGTATTCTTCATTTCCGAGGCGCAGATTCCGTCCGAGCGCGCTCGATTGGCCGCCAAAGCGCGTCTGCCAGAAGCTATAGCTCAAGAGCGCGGCCCGGTGACGTCCCCACTGTTCTTCCTCCGGCAAAAAATTGCGGCCCAATAGCGGGTTCACGCCAAGAAGCGAAAATATCTCGGGCGAGACTGCCGCTGCTTGCACACGCAAAGGCTCTTCGCCGGGAAGCGCAACGTTGTAGTTGTCATAGGTGTACGCGACCATGTCCTCGAAAACGTGATTGCGCGTGCGCCATTCGCGAAAGTCCGGCGCCGCCGAGCCGCTAATCGGCACGCCCTGCGAAATCATCGTGCTCCAGACGAAAACCAGCTTGCCGGGATCTTTGTAGGGGACCGATTGCAACAGGACCGCGTTCACCACGGAAAAAATAGCCGTGTTCGCGCCGATTCCCAGCGCCAGCGTGAGCACAGCGACCGCTGTGAACGCCTTGTTCCTGGCCAGCGCACGAGCCCCGTAACGCACATCCTGCAGAATAGTTTGCATACATCACTCCTACAGCTTTACCTACACCCGTTCTATGCGCGCCAGCGGAGTCCTGGCACATAGAACGGAACGTTCGATTTCGACGGAGCTAGTTAGCTCCGACGCGAGCTTCCTGAGTTTCTTCTACGATGCGGCCGTCGAAGAGGTGAATGGTGCGCTCTGCGAAGTTGGCGTAGCGCTGGTCGTGAGTGACCATGCAGATGGTCGCGCCGTTGCGATGCAAGTCGCGCAGCAGCTCCATCACCGCTTCGCCGTTTTTCGAGTCCAAGTTTCCCGTGGGCTCGTCGGCCATCAGGATGAGAGGATCGCCGACCAACGCGCGGGCCACGGCGACACGTTGCTGCTGACCGCCGGAGAGCTGCGATGGATAGTGCCGCAGGCGGTGGGCCATGCCCACGCGCTCGAGCGCATTCTGCACCTTTTGCTTGCGCTCACTGGAGCTGGTGCCGCGATAGGTCAGGGGCAGCTCAACGTTTTCGTACACGGTGAGATCGCCAATCAGGTTGAAGGCCTGAAAGATGAAGCCAATCTCGCGATTGCGAATGCGCGTGCGCTCGCTGATGGTGAGCTTAGCGACGGGCTGGCCGTTCAGCTCATAATTGCCTTCCGTCGGAGAATCGAGCAGGCCGAGAATGGAGAGGAGGGTCGATTTGCCGCAGCCGGAAGGCCCGGCAATCGAGATGTACGTTCCTTTCTTGATCTCGAGATGAATCTCCTCGAGCGCGTGCGTTTCCACTTCATCCGTGAAGAAAACCTTCTTCACGCCTTCCATCTTAATGAGTGTGCCGTTTGCGTCCGCCATTGCTTCTCCTTTGGATCAGTATTCGTGTTCTAGAAACTCGTGTTCCATCACCCAGGCTTCAAACCGTTTCCCTCATTCATATCGCAACGCAACCAGCGGATCGACTCGCGTGGCACGCCGCGCTGGCAGATAGGCCGCAGCGAGTGCAACAAAAACCATCACAAGCAGCGCGCTCCCCACGGTCACAAACTCGAAAGCTTTGACTCCATAAAGCATGGAATTTACCAGCCGGCTTAACCCGTACGCCAGCGGCAAACCCAGCAAAACACCGATCCCGACGAGCCGCGAGACGTCCTCTAAAATCATTCGGCCGACTTTCCCTGTGTCCGCGCCAAGCGCCATGCGCACGCCGATCTCTCTCGTGCGTTGCGTCACTGCGTACGCCAACAGTCCATAAATTCCGATCGCGGCGAGTAGCGCCGCGAGCGCCCCGAAGATTTCCGCGAGAGACGCTATGAGCCAGTCGCTCGCAAGTTGCCGGTTGATCTGTCCCTCGAAGGATCGTACGCCATCGATTGGCAAGCTCGAGTCCAGTTCGTTGACGACGCCACGCACTGTGCTGGCGAGCGTTTCGGGACTTTGCGAAGTCCGGACATAATATGTCAACGCACCAATATTCTTTTCTTGCGCGTACGGGATGTAGACGAAGGGCCTGGGCTCTTCCTTGACGCCGCTGTGATGGCTGTCTTTCACCACCGCGACGATTTCCATATCCAATGGATCCGATCCACCACCAAACTTCATGCGCCGCCCGAGCGCATCGCCAGTGGGGAAAAAAGTCTTGGCCATCGTTTCGTTGATGATGGCGACCTTGGGGCTCCCTGCAACGTCAGCACGGGTGAACTCGCGGCCTTTCAGCAGTGGAATTCCCATGTTGGAAAAGTGCCTGGGTCCGACAGCGTTGCGCATGACATGCCGGGTGCCAGCCAGCGCCGGAGGTTCGCCTTCAACCGTAACGTTGGAGCCCCGGTCACTGTCAGCGATCAACGGCTCTTGCGTGCCACTGAGGGAGAGGACTCCGGGCACCGCCGCAATTCGGTCCTCGAGTTGTCCGAAAAAGGCGAAACTCCGCGCCTGATCATAGCCATTGAGTTGCGGCGCGACGGAAAACTGCAAGACGTGCGCGGTCCGAAGGCCAAGGTCGATGTGTTTAACGTTGAACAGGCTACGCGCAAATCCTCCGGCGGCGGTGACGAGAAGCAAAGTCAGTGCCACTTGGCAGACCACCAGCCCTTGCCGTAGCCGCGTGTGCCTTAAGCCGGAAGAGAGCGCTCCGGACTGCTCTTTCAGCGTCGAGACGAGTTCGACGCGCGTGGCGCGCAGCGATGGAGCCACACCAAACAAAACACCAGATACGAGAGCCAGGGCACAAGTAAACGCCAGCACGGAAGGACTCAACGCACTGGAGAGGCCATCAGCAATCCCATTTTCTGCTGCGAAGCGCACCAGGGATGAACTCGTCCAGGCGGCTATCACCAAGCCCAGAAGTGCGCCGGTCACCGATAGCAGGAACGACTCCACCACTAATTGGCGAATTAGGCGTCCGCGGCTTGCTCCCAGGGACAACCGAATGCCGATTTCTCGTTGCCTTGCCGCACCGCGCGCGGTCAGGAGCCCCGCTACGTTTGCGCACGCAATGAACAAGACCAATCCGACCATGCCCATCAACGCCGTCAACTGCGGTCCTGCACCGCTCGACAGCTGCGGACGCCCACGGGCTCCGTTTCGCAATATCAATTTCTTGGCCAGGAACTCCGCTTTTTTCGCATCATCCCACCCCGTGAACAAGGGCAACTCATCACGCAACAGCGCGCTGTACAGCGGAGCGAGTCCTGCGGCGGCGCGCTCCCGTGAGGTCCCCGGTCTCAGGCGGCCAATGAGTTTGATCCAATAGTCTTTGTGATTGTTCAAATCGGTGGGCGCTGGGGTCAGCGACGGTATCATCGTTATAGGAATGTAGATTTCTGGCACGAAACCGGGCTGAATCCCGTCGAAGCTTGCCGAAACCACTCCCACGACGGTCATGGGCCGATTATTGACCAGCACGCTTTGATTCAAGACGCCCGGGTCGGCGCCGAAGCGGCTCTTCCAGTATCCGCTGGAAAGCATCACCACCGGATTGCTTCCCGGAGCAGCCGTGTCCGCAGGCTCGAAGGTTCTTCCGATCGCGGCGGTCACACCGAGGGTCTCGAAATAGTTTCCGGAAACAAGATCTGCTCGCGCGCGTTCGGTATTTCCACGAAAGGTGAGAGTGGCTGAAAAAGTGTCCTTCGCTGCCAGGCCCGTGAACACGCTGTTGCGGTCGCGCAAATTCGCGTACATCGGATAGGAAAAGGATTCTGCCCCGTCTTCTCCCGGAGCGCTCGATTCGTCGGAGTTGACGTGCCCCTGTTTCGGGCCCGGCGAATACAGCAACACCAGTTGCTCAGGGTGCGGTACGGGTAATCTTTGTAGGACAACTTGGCGCAGAATCGTAAAAATTCCGGCATTCGCGCCGATTCCGAGCGCCAGGGTCAGCACCGCGATAGCGGTGAAGCCCGGATGCTTCGCCAGCATCCGCGCCCCGAATCGAATGTCTTGCCAGATCGCTCGCATCAGGATTTCCCCGGCAAGGCTGCCTGCGACCACACCGCAAGCGCCATGAACCCCTCTATGTCAGGTGTATACGCCACGAACATCAACATTGTTCCATGATAAGGACTTGCCAGCCCGATCCAGGCCACTGCCGTCATGAGGCAACCTCTGCGGACCACGACAACCCCTGCTGACTGAGACGTTGCAGCCTGCATTCTCGTCTTGCGGAAGCCTACGAAAAATTTGCAGAAATCCTTGTGCGGCGGCGCCCAACCGCCATTATTTCAGCCGGATACGGTCGACGTTGTCCCACTGCGACATGTCAGACAGGATCACTTTGTCCCCGACTTGCAAGCCCGAAAGTATCTCGATGGTGGTCACCGAGCTGCGCCCCAGCTTCACGTTGACGCGCGAGGCTTCCGAGCCGTCCTGCGTAATCTTGAACAAGCTGATGGTGCTATCGGCTTGACCATGCACCGGCCGGCCAACAAACAGCACGTCTTTCAGGTTTTCCAACTCGATGGTGCCGTCCACGCTGAGGTCCGCCCGCGCGCTAGGCGGCAACGCCTCGTCGAAGGTCACATCGACGGTGACTGTGCCGTTCACTACCGAGGGGTCTTGCCGCGCGACGTGGCCGATGACTACGCCATTGCGCGTATCGATGGTAGCTTTCTGCCCAATGGTAATGTCCTTGGCCTGCGTCTCGGCAATCTTGATTTCGGCCTTTAGCTTCTTGGGATCGGCCACCCGCGCCACGTTTGTCCCGACCGCCACGTTTTGGCCTTCTTCTACAGGAACCAGTTGCAACACACCGGTGATGCCGGCGCGAACGCGCAGCGACTGCGATTGGCTGATGCGCAATCCGTACGTTGCCTTGGCCTGGTCGACCTGCGACTGTTGCGCCTGCAATCGCGACTTTGCGGATTCCACCGAAATCTTGGTTCGCTCGCTCTCTAACTGCAGGCGAATTGCGAGTTGATCTTCCTTCACCTTAGAAAGATTCTTGGTGTTCTCAGACCCGATTCCCTCTTTGAATAGCTTTTCATCGACGTCGTGCTGCAGGTGGGCCTGCTCGTAATCGCTGCGTACCGCCGCTTCGTTAGCTTTCTGACTCATTAGATCACTATCGACCTGCACTTTCAGGTTGGCGTAATTGGCTTGGGCGGCTTTGAGCTGGTATTCGGCGTCGAGCAAGTCGCGCTGCAATTCCGGATTGCTCATTTCCAGGATGACTGTATCAGGCTGGACCAAATGGCCCGGGCGGATCACGATTTTGTCCACGCGCGCAGCGGTCTGCGCGGGAATCCAGTGGATATCTTCCGGCACCAGGGTGCCCAAGCCGCGTACCTCGCGCAGCATCGGTCCACGCTTTACGGTGTCAGGCCAGATGGTGGACGCGTCTACGGACGGCGCCGCAGGCTTCAGGCGCGACAAAGCCAGGGTGACTCCGGCACAGAGCAACACGGCGACGGTGACGTACGCGATTCTCTTGATTTTTTTGGCGCGGGCGTTAGATGGTCTCTGGATATCCATGGTCTTTGTTCACCTTGAAAATCGCACGCGGCCTGCCCTCGCGTATCCCGTGTAAGCTACGGTTATTCAGTAGTTTACACCCAAAGTGGGGCGCGGAACACAGTGCAACTTGACCGAAAATGGGAATATTCGTCCCACGAGCGAACATGGTTTATTGACGTCGGCGCGCGTCCGGTTGTCAGCATACCTGAGTCGGCCGGCAAGTACGCCTCCGGCAGCGACTGCGGGAACTTTGTGCCTTTGTGACGGGAAATCAAGTTGAAAGTTTGTAACGCGAGGGAATCGCTTCGCACCCAATTGGGAGGGGTAACCGTACCCTCTGCGGGCGCGTATAACAAATGGGACGCGTCCTGAAAGAGAGAAATGAAACCTGACCTGAAGCTGTTCGCGATTGCTATCTTTCTCCTGGCCATTCCTGTTTTAATGGCGCTTCCGCAATCCTTTCTTCTGTCCGACGTGGTTCTGAGCCAGGACACTCCTTCCCAGCAAGCTCCGGGCGACGAGCGGAGCATGCCGCTGTTCGGCAAGATCACCGCGATTCACGATTCGTCACTGCAGATTTCCAATCCCAACGGCCAGACCGTTACCGTCAAGCTCACGCCGCAAACCGAATTTCGCAAGGACCGTCAGGCGGCCAAGCGCGGTGACTTCAAAGTCGGCGACGTGATTGCGGTGCGCGGCCGGGAAAATCCCGATCACACCTGGACCGCGCAAGTGATTGGCGCGCGTTCCGCAAACGGCGAGGGCCGCGGCCCGAACATGCAGGCCGGCGCGCTGGGCAAAGACTACATCGCCGGCGAAGTGAAGTCTGTCGATGCGCCGAAGATTTCCGTCCTGCGCTCCGACAATGTCACGCAAACGATCGAGTTGAACGAAGACACTTCGCTGCGCAAGGGCCGCGACGCGATCACCATGGCCGACGTGCAGGTGGGCGATCACCTTTTCGCGCGCGGCGCGCTGCAAGACAACGTCTTTGTGCCCAAGTTTGTTATGGTTGTTGGGCCAGAGCAATGGAAACGTATGCAAGAAATGGGAGGCATGCGCCCGGCGGCGCCGGCGACCTCCAGGCTTGGCAGCGCTTCTCAAAAACCTGCGGAGCCGCCGCATTGAAGTCGCCTGCCCCGGCCCTACTTTTCCTCCTTTGTGTTTTTTTTGTCGATTTCCTGCGTGCGCAAGATCCGGCGCCTTCTCCGGACCCCGGCTCGGCGCAGACACCAGCGCCGGCTGAAGCTGCGACCCAAACGCCACCTCCTGCGCCAGCCTCATTTGAAATCAGCGGAATTGTGCGGGCCGGGAAAACCCCGCTGCCGGGCGTAACCGTCACCGCGTCCAATTCGCTCACCGGCAAGAAATTTTCTGTGGCCACCGCCGCCAATGGAACTTACACGTTTACGGGTTTGCCGCGCGGCCGCTACGTGGTACGCACCGAATTCATGGGCTTCGCGCCGCAAACGCAGGAAATCGTGCTGAAGCCGGAAACTCCCGCGGGAAAATTCGATGCGGAAATGATCCTTGCATCGCGCCAGCAGGAGCAGGGCGTAGGGAACCTCGCCGCGCTGATCACCGCGGGCCGGGGATTTCAAAGCTTGGCCCTGGACAGCACTCTTTCCGCCCTGGCGGGCGGCGGAGCCGCGAGCATTCTCGGCGGTGGGCAAAATGGAAATGGCGGCGACGTTTCTTCGCTACCTCTGAACGGCGCCGGAGCGGAAGGCCCTACGGAATCGGTGAGCATCACGGGAGCGCAAGGGCGTACGCAGGATTTTGGTGGCGGCAGCGAGGACGATATTCAGGAGCGCATTCAGGAATTTCGCGACCGCACGCAACGTGAAGGCGGCGGTTTGCAGGGTGGGGGACAAGGTGGCGCCCCGGGCGGAGGCGGTGGTCCTGGTGGTCCAGGCGGAGGGCCGATCATGATTTCGCGCCTGCCGCGCAATTTCAACATCAATCAGCCGCACGGGATGTTTTACGTGTCGGACGATGCGGCCGCGCTGGACGCGAAATCGTATTCTTTGAAAGGGCTGGAGACTGCGAAAGCCAGCTACAACCTGCCGCGCTTCGGCGCATTTCTTGGCGGCCCGCTGAACATCCCAAAGATTTTCAATGGCGGCAATAAATGGTTTTTCTTCGCGGGCTGGAACGCTAACCGCGGCAGCACACCTTACGACGCGTTTTCCACCGTACCCACGCTCGCTGAACGGTCTGGGGATTTTTCCGCTGCAACCTATAGAGATGGCAGTCCGGCGCAAATCTTCAATCCCTCGACGCGACAACAATTTCAAAGCAATGGGCGGCTCAATGTCATCGACCCTTCGCTTATCAGCCCGGCGGCGAAAGCGCTGCTCGCGTATATTCCGTTGCCCAACCTGAATACCACGACGCAGAATTTTCACTACGTGACCTCTGATAGCAGCAGCAGCGATTCCGTCAACTTTCGTTTGATTCACAACTTCGGCTCGAGCGGTGGCCCTGGCTTCGGGCCCTTCGGTGGGTTTGGGGGCGGCGGTGCCGGGGGGAGCAAGCGCGCACAAAATAACATCAACTTCGGAATGAACTGGACGCGCAGCTCCACAGCACTCGTCAATGCGTTTCCATCGTTGGCTGGAGGCAACAGCTTGCAAGGGCTGAATGCCAGCTCCGGCTGGACGTATGGGCGTGGCCGCGTAACGAACATGTTCCGCGTGAACTACAACCACAATCATGTCTCGACCACAAACCTGTACTCAAACGTTCAGAACGTCGCCGGCGATGCGGGCATCGGCGGCGTCTCCACCGACCCTTTCAATTGGGGTCTGCCGGGAATCAGCTTCACTACGTTTGCGGGGTTCACGGAGCCGACGCCACGCCGCGAGCTAGATCAGACTTACACATTTTCCGATACCCTTTCCTGGAGCCGGGGCAAACACAACTGGCGCTTTGGCGGGGACTACCGGCGCATCCTGCAAAGCTTTCGTTCGGCGAAGAATGCCGAAGGGAGTTTTGTTTTCACTGGCTTGGCGACTTCGCAATTCGCAAGCGGCAGCGGCGCGCCCGTCGCGAATACCGGCTACGACTTCGCCGATTTCCTGCTCGGCTTGCCGCAACAGACCACGCTGCAATCGGGAACGAATTCCTACGATTTCCGCGCCAACGCTTTTGACGTTTACGTGCAGGACGATTTCCGCTTCCGCCCCAGCCTCTCTTTCAATCTAGGCCTGCGCTACGAATACAACGGCCCGTACACGGAGGCGCACAATCAGATCGCGAACCTGGATGTCGCTGCGGGTTTCGCGGGCGCCGCTTCTGTTCTGCCGGGGCAGACCGGCGCATTCAACGGCATTTATCCCGGATCGCTAATTCACCCCGACCGCAACAATTTCGCGCCGCGCATCGGCATCGCCTGGAAGCCGATGAAGCAAACCGTCGTGCGCGCCGGATACGGCGTCAACTACAACCTCGCACAATATGGCAACATCATTCAAAATTTCGCGTTTCAACCGCCCTTCGCGATTACTTCCACCAATGTCAGCTCTCCTGCGAACCTCCTTTCGCTGCAAAACGGTTTTCCGGCAACGAACGCGTCCGTGACGAACAATTTCGCCGTAGATCCGAACTACCGCCTCGGCTACGTGCAGATCTGGAATCTCGACATCCAGCGGCAGCTACCCGCGGGCGTGGTAATGAATCTAGGCTACAACGGCTCAAAGGGCACCCGGCTGGACGTTCAGCGCGCCATCACGGTCACAGGCGTACAGCCGTTCATCTACGAATCTTCCGCGGGCAATTCCGTTTTTCATTCAGGCTCCATTCGCCTGCGCAAGCGCATGGCGCACGGTATCGCGATTTCGGGGACCTACACGTATTCTAAGTCGATCGATGACGCTTCCTCGATCGGTGGCGGTGGTACTGTTGTTACGCAGAATCCCTTCGACATCGCCGCGGACCGCGGACTCTCCAGTTTCGACCAGCGCCACAAATTCTCCGGCAACTGGATTTACGAGTTGCCCTTTGGCGAGAATCACCGCTTCGCGCAGCGCGGCCCGCTCTCACACATTCTGGATGGCTGGCAATGGAGCGGCAATTTCACCATCGGCTCCGGGCTCTACTTCACGCCCCGCGTGCTCGGGAATTCACTGGACATCAGTCGCGGCGTGAGCGGCTCGCTGCGCGCCAACGCTACGGGCGCGCCCATCTCGTTGAGCAATCCAACTACTCTCCAATGGTTCAACACTGCGGCGTTTTGTTCGCCGGTTTCTTCCTTTGGCTCCAGCACGCCTGCTTCCGGCAGCACCTGTGTGAATCCCAATGGCAGTTCTTTCGGCGATGCAGGGCGCAACACCATCAAAGGGCCCCGGCAGATCACGTTTGACATGAACCTGAGCAAGACCATCACGATAAAGGAATCGCGCGCGCTAGAACTTCGCATCCAAGCTGCCAACGTTTTCAATACCGCGCACTTCACGGCCATCAACGCTATCGTGAATTCGCTGACCTACGGTGAAGTTACTTCGGCCGGGAGCATGCGGCGCGTCACCATGCTCGCGCGGTTTCGCTTTTGAGAATGACGATGTCAATATTCATAAAAACGCGCGCATTCGTGATGACCGTGGTTCTGCTGCTCAACGTCTCGCTCTCAGTCTTCGCACAAAACGCGCCGCAAAGTCCGCAATCTCAGCAATCGCAGTATCGTGTGCGCGTCACGTCTGAACTGGTGCTCGTCAACGTGGTCGTCCGCGACAAGAAAGGCAATCTTGTCCGCGACCTGAAAAAAGATGACTTCACTCTTCTCGAAGACGGCAAGCGCCAGAACATTTCTACGTTCGACTTCGAAAAAGTGGATGAGCTGACCACCGCCGGTGCCGCCGAAGTCACAGTTTCCGGGATCTCGCCTGACGGCGCGCTGCTGCGTCCGGCAGATAAACCCGCGACGCTGAACGCGCGCGATCGCCGCTTGATGCTGCTCTTCTTCGATTTTTCCGGCATGGACCCCGAACAGATCGAGCGTTCCGTCGATGCCGCAAAGAAATTCGTGCAAACGCGCATGCAGCCGGCGGACTTGATCGCGCTCGTCTCGCTGGCCACCAATATGCGCGTCGATCTCGATTTCACTGACGACAAAACGGAAGTGCTGAGCGCGCTGACCTCGTACACCTCCGGACAGGGCCAGGGGTTCGATAACGGCGCCACGGGCAGTTCCGAAGGCACTGCGGAAACCGGCGGTGCATTCACCGCCGATGACACGGACTACAACACTTTCAACGCCGACCGCAAGCTGCTCGCGCTGGAATCCATCATGCAGACGCTCGGAAAAATCTCGCAGAAAAAAGCCATCATTTATTTCAGCAACGGCATCAGCCAGTCCGGCATGGACAATCAGTCGGCTTTGCGCGCCGCCACCGCTTCGGCGGTGAAAGCCAACGTCTCCATCTATCCCGTCGATATTCGCGGCTTGCAGGCCTTCCCTCCTGGCGGTGAGGCGCAGAATGCCAGCTTGCATGGTCAGTCTGCTTACAACGGCGCCGCGGTGCTCAACGACCTCAATAGCAATGCGGCCTCGCAGGAAACGCTATCCACGTTGGCTTCGGACACGGGCGGCAAGGCCTTCTTCGACTCCAATGATTTCGGCGCCGTCTTTTCGCAAGTGCAAAAGGACAGCTCCGCCTACTACGTCTTGGGCTTCACCAGCACGAACGGTCTCAAGGACGGCAGGTTCCGGCATCTGAAAGTGCAGCTCAATCGGCCGGACCTGAAGCTCGACTATCGCTCCGGCTATTATGCCGGGCGCGACTTCGAGCACCTGAATCGAGCGGACCGCGAACAGCAGATACAAGACGAACTGGCCTCGGAGTTGTCGCAGACCGACGTCGCCGTCTACGCGGGTGCCGCGTATTTTCGCCAGGATGATTCGCACTACTATCTATCGGTTTCGCTCGTCATTCCAGGGTCGCAAATTCCATTCGTGCAAGAGAAAGACAAAGACAATGCCACCATCGATGTCATCGGCGAGGTGCGCGCGGATGGAAAGTTTGCCGTCGGTCATCAGCGCGACACAGTGAAGCTCGCGCTGGACAGCGCGCAGCAGGTGCGCCGCAAGAACGTGCAGTACAACACCGGCTTCCTCCTTGCGCCGGGAAGCTATCACCTGAAGTTCGTCGTGCGCGAAAATCAGAGCGGGCGGATGGGTTCGTTCGAGACCGATGTGCAAATTCCCGATCTACGCAAGACGCCGCTGCGCATGAGCTCCGTGGTGCTCAGCAGCCAGCGAGTTCCGGCCGGCGCGAAGAAGACCAGCGGGCCGCATCCGCTGGTGCAAGATCAGACTGAGTTGGTGCCGAACATCACGCACGTTTTCACGCAGGACCAGCACCTCTATCTGCAGTACGAAGTGTATGACGCCGCGCGCGGGAAAAATCCCGCGGCGGCTTCCGGCGCGAACGGCGCGTCGAACGGCGGCGCAAGCGCTTCCTCGAACGAGGCTGCCAAGGCTCCGTCGCCGAAAGCGCCGCGAGACAGCGTGCGTGTTTTCACGAGCATCGAGTTTTTGCAAGGAAGCGCGAAGGTTTACGAATCGAAGCCCATCGTGGCGAACGAAGTTACCGCACCGGACCGCAAAGCGATAATTTTTCAGATCGATCTGCCGCTGCAGTCGCTGAAGCCCGGCTTCTACGTGTGCCAGGTCAACGTCGTGGACGATGTGGCCGGAAATTTCGCGTTTCCGCGCTCGCCGATTTTAGTCAAGGAACCAGCCCAACAAAGCGTCACGAAGTCTCCCGCTGGACGATAATTCAGCTTGCAAGAAAGCTGCTCAGTTCCCTTGTAAATCTTTCGTGTTGCTCGATGTTCAACAAATGCGCCGCGTCGAGCTCGAGGTAGCGCGCGCCGGGAATTCGTTGCGCGACAAATCGCCCGTCTGCCGGCGGCGCGGCTGGATCGTGCGTGCCGGAAATGACCAGCGTCGGAGTGCGGATGGCCGCGATGCTCTCGCGAAAATCCGCTTCACGGAGCGCGCCGCAACACGCCACGTATCCTTCCGTGCTGGTGCTTTCCACCATGCGCTTGATGCGCTCCACTGTTTGCGGCTCCCGCTCTCGGAACCGCGCCGTAAACCAGCGCTCCATCGTTCCCGCTGCGATGGACTTCGTTCCGCCCTTGCGCACCGCTTCCATCCGCGCATCCCAGGTTTCGGCGTTGCCGATTTTCGCGCCCGAGCTGCACAGCACGAGCTTGTGCAAGCGTTTACCGGCATGAATGCCGATCCACATGCCGGTCACACCGCCCATGGACAATCCACAAAAAGAAAAGTTTCCGATGTCCGCGGCGTCTGCGAGCGCCAACACGTCGCGTCCGAGTTGCTCGAACGAGTATGGCCCGGGCGTCACTTCGCTCTGCCCATGCCCGCGCGTGTCATAGCGCAGTAGGCGGAAATTCTTCCGCAATTCCGGCATCTGCGCATCCCACATCGAAAAATTCGTACCCAGCGAATTCGACAGCACCAACGCGGGCGCGTTTGCCAGCCCCGCGACTTCGTAGTGAATGTGGCAGCCGTTCACCTTAGCCACAGGCATGCTGGTTACACCCGCTCGAGAAGCACCGCGATTCCTTGCCCGACCCCAATGCACATGGTGCAAAGCGCGAAGCGGCTCTTGGTGCGCCGCAATTGATAGGTCGCAGTGGTCACCAGCCGCGCGCCGCTTGCGCCGAGCGGATGCCCCAGAGCAATCGCGCCGCCGTTCGGATTCACGTGCGCTGCATCATCAGGAATGCCCAACTCGCGCAGAACGGCCAGAGCCTGCGACGCGAACGCTTCGTTCAACTCAATGACGTTCATCTCTTCGAGCGTGAGCCTCGCCTTGGCCAGCAGTTTGCGTGTAGCGGGAACAGGCCCGATGCCCATCACGCGCGGCGCAACGCCGGCCGCTGCAGCCGCAACCATGCGTGCTTTCGGCGTAAGCCCGTGCTGCCGCACCGCCGCTTCGGAAGCGAGCAGCAGCGCGCAAGCGCCGTCGTTCACTCCCGAAGCGTTGCCGGCCGTAACCGTTCCGCCGGGCTTCACGATGCCTTTCAATTTCGAGAGCGCTTCGAGCGTGGTATCAGGCCGCGGATGTTCATCCACGGAAAATAAGCTTGTCTCTCCCTTTTTTCCTGGGACAGGGACGGCGACGATTTCCTCTCCCAAGCGGCAACTGCGCATCGCATCCGCGGCGCGCTGCTGGCTGCGCAGCGCAAACGCGTCCTGATCTTCCCGCGAAATGTGAAATTCGTCCGCGACAATCTCTCCCGTTTCCGGCATGGAATCCGTGCCGTATTTCGCTTTCATCAGCGGGTTGACGAATCGCCAGCCAATCGTCGTATCTTCCAATCGCATCGAGCGCGAAAACGCGGCATCTGCCTTGCCAACCACGAATGGCGCGCGCGACATGTTTTCCACGCCGCCGGCGATTACCAAATCCACCTCGCCGCTCTTGATTGCGCGGGCGGCGGTGGCCACTGCATCCATGCTCGAGCCGCACAGGCGATTCACCGTGGAACCGGGGACTTCTTTGGGCAGGCCTGCGAGCAGCAGCGCCATGCGCGCGACGTTGCGATTGTCCTCGCCGGCCTGGTTCGCGCAGCCGAAAATCACGTCGTCGAGGGTACCCCAATCCACTTTTGCGTTTCGTGACATCAGCGCTGCGATCGGAATGGCGGCGAGATCGTCGGCGCGGACGGAGGCGAGCGCTCCACCGTAACGGCCGAAGGGAGTGCGGATGGCGTCGCAGATGTAGGCGTCGGTCACGGGTCGGTGTAGGTCGAGGTTATCTTAGCGTAAGCCCTCTTTTCGTGCTGGAGGTCCCATGGACGACCCCCCTCCCCCCTGTTTTTGCATAAGTGTTCATTCTAGAGGGACTTAAAGTCCTTTGTTTTGACACACTTTTGCAAGTGTTGATTTTAAAGGTGGATAGCGGAATCCCAGGTGCTCTTGCGCGATTTCTCGCAGTTGCGATTCTCTTGCCGACGATTTTTCTCGGAAATGTGGGAGGGAAAGGAGTTAGTGGGCTGGCTGGGTATTTCATGGGATATTATACCATTTGGTTAGCTCTTGTCAAGAGGATTCTTGTCCCATTTTGGGAAATTGGGGGAAGAGAAGCGCAGAGTTGCATTGCGACTATTGGTCCGGGAAATTCAAAACCCGCAGCCTTGAAACCGAAGACTGCGGCACCCGGCTTCATCAGTGGTCGAGGCAGGGAATGCGGAAACTCAGGGTAACTGAAAATCTGGTCGGCCTTCCACCAGGAGAAACTTTGAATCTCCATGTGCGAACCGTTTCCACCGCTGGTTTATCAAGAAGTTCGTCGAGTGATTTTGTGATTCGGACATCCGAGACACTTCCGTCAGGATTTACAACGATGGAGAGGTAAAGCTGCCCGCGACGCCGCTCCGCCCTTGCCGCCTCTGGATAGGGAGGCCATGGTTGGTACAGCCTTCCAATAATCTTCAAATTGCCGAGCTGCTCGTCGTCAGTGGGCACTATCGTCACGACTATGTCGCCCGCGTCACTGCCTTTGCCTTCAGGGCAGGCTTTTGTCAGGCTGTAGCTCATTTCGATCTTGGTCGACGCTGGCGCCTTCGGAGGCGCTTCAAACTGCCATTGTCGTGCGGCATCGGAGGACAATTGCAAAAGCTCCGGCGGACCACTAAGTGGGCTGATATCCGTTACTTTTCCATGCCCGTCCACCGTTACACACAGAACGACTGTTCCTTCAACATTTTTCTTTGTGGCTTCTTCCGTATAAGTCCCAGAAACCGTCTTTGTAGGTTTTAAGTTTTCACTGATAGTGCAGTTGTTCCGGCGAGAATTTATATTTTGACAGAGAGCGACCTCTGGCTCGGTCACATTTAGAACAATAGTGGCAAAGGTCACAAAAAGAACAGCTCGCATAGACATCGGTAGAAGGGCGGGCGTCATACAGTTACTCTACACCGACCTCTCAAGTCCCGGTAAGGCGCACACGCCGTATTTCGGGGAAGAGCAAGGGTCAGCGGTCAGCGGCTCCGTGCGTTCACGCGTGCACGAGCTCTTTACGCTTGAGTCTTGGAAGGCTGCGAATCGCTTTTCCCGCTTTCTGTTCCGCAATCCGCACATCGTACAGGGTTTGCAGGTTCAACCAGAACTGCGGGCTTGTCCCAAAGAAATGGCCCAGCCGCAGGGCCGTGTCGCCGGTGACGCTGCGTGTGCCATTCAGGATCTGTGTCACGCGGTTTGTGGGCACGGCAATCTTTCGCGCCAATTCCGCGGCGCTCATTTCCAGCGCCTTCAGTTCCTCGGCCAGGTGCTCGCCCGGATGAATTGCCATTACCGCCATGACTGCCTCCTAGTGATAGTCCCACGTCGCAACGAAAAAGTGGCCTACCCTTGCAAAATCCGCAAGGGTAGTTCACTCCGGAAGGAATTGTGGGGCGAGTGGGCCACCCGCCCATTCTGATCCGTCTTAGTAATTTCATCTAAGCTGAAGCGACTCCAGCTGGCTTTGGAAACATATTTTCGACGGTGCGAATCGACTGGTCAACTTGTTCCGCAAGCACGCGAAAGTGCTTCTTGTAGCTACCGTGTTCCGCGAGCGTTTCTTTTCTAATTGTGTTTATCGCTTCGACGCTCGAAGCGTGCCCTTTGAGCCTGGTTCTCAGGTAGTGGAGCGTTTTCAGTGGAGCCACAATCTTGCTGGCCGCATCTTCGGGGTATCCCAATCCAATCAAGCATTCTTCGACTAGGATGATCGAGCCTACCTTCGCGTCCGGCGTTCTGCCAAGTTCTCCGGCCACGTCCCGAAGCCATTTCGTTTCAAATCCCTCCACTACCAACTGGTCGAATTGAAGAATCTCGTTTGCCCACTCATCCGGTGACGCCGTAACTGGATAGTGGACCTGATCGGGAAGTTTTTCAGATCGGAGAGTCCACCACGGCACCCGTGTTGAATTCCATTCGTGCAGCGCACCTTTCAGGCTACTCAACGGATCGTATTCTTGATCCCAACTGGCCTCAAAATCTGACTTGTAGGCTCGCTTGGATATGGTTCCCTTTGGTTTCTCATTGTAAGCCTTCCAATACAATTGCTCCTCGTACGGTAGATTCCTCAGGTAGACAATGTAAGTGTGAACCTGCCCCGCATCGTTAATGTCATAGGTTTGAAGGTGCCATGCTCCGCGACATGTGATGGAGCGATCCTCCAGCCGATACTTTTCCGAGTCCGCTTTGTATTTCGACAGCACTTCGGGCCTGAAAAATACGGGGCTGGTTTCAAACGGCAATTCTGATTTTGTGAAGTAGTTGGCCGTTGCGCCGGGCGCACACGAAACTTCCCGCACGGCACTATTCTTCCAATCGAGGACAATGAAAGAGGCGTACTGTTTGCCCTCCTCATGTCCGCCCCAGTTACGATGACGCTTGAGAATGGCTTCTTTCGGCGTCAGAGACGGCACAATTTGGCAACCACGCATGTAGCTCGCATGGCCGGGTTCGACGTGTGATCGGTAAAAAAGATCGGGTTCTTCTGTGGACTCCACTTCATGCGAATCTGACCATCCGCCAAACTGGAGATGCGGAATACGGGTTACATCAAACATGCGCACGATTGTGGAGTCAGTGAGCACCATGTATTCATCGAGAAGGTCTCGTCTGAAAGTGATGATCGTGCCGCCGTACTCAGTGCCCCGCCCCGGAATCTCGATGATACGGATCACGTCCTCAATGTCTCCGTGCTTATCCAGCCTGCAGTAAGCGCTTCTGGATTCGAGAAAATGGAGGCCAAACAGGTGCGTGAATTTCTGGAGCACTTCATAATAGTTTTTGTTTCCAACGCGACCTTCAAAATCACGTCCAAATACTAACTGTTCACCGCCTTCAAGCGTTTTGGTGCCTGTGCCATCAAGCGGTGGCACTACTGAAACCGCACCCGGCTTCCCACCGCTGAACGACACCGAAATTCCCCACGAAGAATACGGGTTGTGCCCCCATCGCATGAGGTCCTCAACGTTCGGCGGATTCAGCGAGGCAGACGGCACGAGCACCGCATGCATGAACATGCATTCGGTACTCGCGTAGACAACGAACTCATTTTGGTGTGTGTTGTCTTTCAGGAAGGCAACAGCATCATCCATTTTCAGCCAAGATTCGAACTCGGCTTTGTCAGAAGGTGTCTTGGAAATGTGGATCAATCTGCTTACGGGGTCCATAACGTCCTAACCCTTTCCGATGGGAATGTTCACACCGCCGCTCCCCTGCGACGTCTAGGCCCTGTGCAAATATTCCGGCCAGTTAATCGAATATACCACACCGCAGCCAGACAGAAACATAAGCGAAGGAACGGCGCAGCAGACGCGGTTGCTGTTGGGCGCGTTCGGTCCTGCAAACGCATCGGGATGCAAAAAACGCAGATGACGGCCGGGAGAAAGCAGATTCCTCACACCGCCAAAATACGGCGGGTTCGGAATGACAGGGGCAAGGGTTGCATTGCGCGGGATGGAAACGGCGGATAGCCAGAAATGGCTGTCCCACATTAGGGTTATTCGTAGCGGAGGGCTTCTACGGGGTTTAGGCGGGCGGCGCGGCCGGCTGGGTACAAACCTGCGACCAGGCTCACGGCTACGGCGAAGGCGATTGCGCTTAGTGCTAGCCACCAGGGAACGTGGGAGATTTTCACGGCGGGCAAATCCTGGCGGCGCAAATAAATTGTTGTTCCCCAGGTGAGGGCTTGCCCGATCAGCCACCCTAGCGCCACGCCGAAGACACCGCCGAAGAGGCCCATGGCGCCGGCTTCGGCGAAAAATAAACTGCGTACGTCGCCGTCCGTGGCGCCGAGCGCTTTGAGTACGCCGATTTCGCGGCGGCGCTCGAGGATGGCCATGACGAGCGTGTTGATGATGCCGAGGGAGGCGACGGTTAGCGCGAGGCTGCCGAAGAGTCCGAGGAAGAGATCGAAGACGGTGAAGACTAGGCGGAGGCTGCGTGCGGCGTCGAGCAAGGAAAATGCGTTGAAGCCCAATTTTTTGATGGCGTCCTCGATTTGGAGAACGTCTTTAGGGGATTTTGCGCGGATGGTGAGCGCGGCGTAAGTGGGCTTGCCGGAGCCGCCGCCGCGGACGAAATCTTGCACGTCGTTGGCTTGCGCGGCGTGAAGCTGCTCGGCGACGCGGATGGGGAGGAAGACGCGGCCGCCGCCAAAGCCGCCGATGCCCGCGGAGGGATCGGACTCGATGACGCCGACGACGCGGAGTTTTTTCTCGCGGGTGACGATGGAGATGCCGCCGGACATCATGGCGTCGAGCTGGGCGTCGATATCTTTTTCTTTGGCGATTTCGTCGGAGGAGAGCGCGCGGCGCTCGGCGTAACGCAGAGTGATTTCTTTGCCGACGAGCGTGGCGGGCTGGGGCGAGAGGTCCTTGGCGAAGTCCTGCTGGAGGATGGCTTCTTCGGCGGTCGGGGAAGAAAAGTACTTGCCGGTGATGCCGTCGAAGGCGCTGCCGGAGCGGGAGGATTCCGGGACGCCGAGGACGTTGGTGGAGTAGGTGTTGCCGTCGAAGCGGACGTCGGTGAAGAAGCGGATTTGCGGGTAGACATCGACGACGTTGGGCAACTTGGCGAATTGCTGGCGGGAGTCTTCGTCGAGGACCTTGGGGGCATCGAGCGGCTTAGGGTCGATTGGCTTGCCGGCTTCGTGGGTAGCGGGGGCGGGAGTTTTGCGCGAGGGTCCGCCACCGGGGCCGCGAAAATCGCGACGCGAGGTGACGAAGACGGCGTCGAAGAGGCCGGACTTGGTGAGGCGATCGGAGGCCAGCGTTTGCAGGCCGACGCCAAGGGAAAGCATAGCGACGAGCGAGGCGACTCCAACGGCTACGCCGAGCGTAGTCAGGGAATTGCGCAGGATCGCTTCGCGGAGATTGCGCGCGGCTAGCTCGCTAAGGTCGCGTAGCTTCATGCGCGCACTCCCGTCTGCACGGCAAAATGGTCGACCAGCCGCCCGTCGGACAAAACGGCGATGCGATTCGCGAAACGCTCCGCCAGCGGGCGTTCGTGGGTGACCATGATTATGGTCATGCCCAGCGTGTCCTGAATCTCCCGCAGCAGCATCAGGATTTGCTCGCCGGTAGCGCTGTCCAAATTTCCCGTGGGCTCATCGGCGAAAAGAATGGCCGGCTGATTGACCAGCGCGCGCGCCAGCGCCCCGCGCTGCTGTTCGCCGCCGGAAAGCTCACTCGGGCGATGCTGCCGCCGTGCGCCAAGCCGCACGCACTCGAGCGCCTGCGCAACGCGCCGGCCGCGCTCCGGGCGATCAATTTCCGCCAGGCGCAGCGGGAGCTCGACATTTTCTTCCAGCGTCATGCGGGGAAGCAGGTTGAAGGATTGAAACACCATGCCCACAGTTTCGCGGCGATAGCGCGCCAGGCCCTGGGAATCGAGCGCCGCCAGATTTTGTCCGCGGACGTGGATTGCGCCGGAAGTTGGCCGGTCCAGGCCGGCCATAAGATTCAGCAACGTGGACTTGCCCGAGCCCGAGCTGCCCAGCAAGGCCAGAAATTCACCGCTGCAAATTTCCAGCGAAAGGTCGTTCACCGCGCGGATGACCGTTTCGCCCAAGCGGTAGTCGCGCGAAACGTGCTCCGCCTGGATCAGAGTTTGCATAGATGGCATCGCCGGGGTCCGCACCATAGTAATACGGTTGCGAACGGCAGCAAATTTCCGCGCGCCGACGTTGGCGTGCTGACCGCGCGCCCGCACCGTTCGAGCGGTCAGGCAGGGCGGGAAAATGGCGGCTGGCCATAAATTGGCCCTGCTGCCAGTTTCGCGGTGAATCGCGGGGCGCTACTCTTGCCGGGAACCTCTCAAAGGCAAACTTATGAGCGAAATCAGCGATTGGTTCCAGAATAACTGGATTGATCTCGCGCGCCTGCTGGTGCAATGCGCGATTCTAGCGACCGTGGTGCGTTTTGGCCGCAAACTGCTGGCGACGCTGCGCGCTTCCCAAGAACAAGTAGGCGCGCTGCTGAAGTTGTCTGTTTCCGATACGTTGGCGGAGCGGCCAGCGCCAGCGCCGGAGCCGACCACGCGATTCGAGCCTCCGTCGGCAGCCGTTCCAGAGCCAGAGCCAGAACCGGAGCCAGAACCAGTGTTTGCCGGCGCCTTTTCGCGCACCAGCTATGCGGCGGAGCGCGAACAAAGCCTTGGTGGCCGAGTGATTGGAGCGCAAGCTCCGGCCTTCACAACTCCAGCCCCCCAGCGGGCGGAAAGTCCGTCGCTCACGCCGTGGGTGTCCGCTCCCGCTACCGAGCCGGAGCCCGTGAATTACCAAGCAGCTGCGGTCCCCGCGCGGCCCAGCGTATCCTCATGGTTGCAAGCTCCGATGCGCAGCAGTGGCGTAAGCCCCTGGCGCAAAGTGGTCCGCTGGCTACAGGCCCCAGCCGGACGCTGAACATAAAATACAAACCAAACTTTGAGAGTCGTCGTGCTGCAAAGAAAAGCCCTGCGTAACTTAGGTTGCGCAGGGCCGAAGAACATATTGCTGTCAGGACTAACTATTTTTCCTGGGGCTAGCGTCTGGGCCTGATCTCCAGCGGCTCCACCAGCTTGAATGTGATTGGAGTTTCCGCTGGAAGCGTGATGTCGCGATTGCCGGTCAGGCCAGCGCCGCCCGTTCCCGCAGCCGCGCCAATCAGCCCGCCGATAATCGCGCCTTTGCCACCGCCGGCCAGCCCGCCGATCAGCGCGCCGCCACCGGCACCGCCGCCGACCATGGCAGCCGTGCGCTTGCCTTTGCCCTTGCTGGTTTCTGTGGGCGCCGTGGTGTGCACGTCGTAGTTCGTGCCGTTTACTTCAATACTCGTGAGGGTCAGCTCAAGCGATGCTCCGCCCTTGAAACGCCCGGCAGGCTTGGCATCTTTCACGAGACCGGTAGCGCGCGCGCCCTTAGGAATGGCAACCCGGCCATCTACTTCGATGGGCTGGCGCACGGTGGCCAAAAAAGTCTGACCCGGCCTGCTGATCTTGGAGCCGACGGTTTCATCCAGCACAACGGGGATCACCGTCTCCGCGGGGACGACAATCGGTCTCGGGCGCGGCGGAGCCTCTTTCGCCGCAGGCTTGCTGGAACTTGCGCCGGAGTCAGGGGATGAGGACGAATTCGCGTCCGTCGCGACCGCTTGCTGGTCCGCGGTTTTCTGGCATCCCGCCAACGCAAACAACAGGCAGAGTGCAGATAGAGATGCAGTGGCGAAACGACGATTCATGAACTACCTCCATTTGGCAGTGGGCTACTTAGACGATACTACGAACATATGCGAAGTCAATTTAGAGGTGACTCATCGGCGCCGAAAAAACACCCTCTACTGCAAGACCCACTGCCCTAATTTCTCAACAAATCGGAAGGCGTAGCGCGGATAGGGAGTTTCCGTGGATTCAGAGCGAATCACACGCGCGCTGCCGACGAGCTGCTCGCCGCCACTAAGCAGAGAGACGTTGACGACGGAACCAGGCTTAAACTGTACGGTGCAGCCGCAGAGAAACCCGCTCAAGCTGACATTCTCTGTGTGGGTGCGTTCTTCAAAGGGCTTTCCGTTCAAGTCCACTCCGGACAGCTTCAGCGCTGCCCGCAAATGGACACGAACCTCGCTTCGCCGGTCCGGGCGTTTGGCGCTCAGCACCTCCGCAAGTCGAGAACGTAACGCATCAAAATCGATTGGTTTTTCGAAATAGGCCGTAGCCCCAAGCTCCTTACATAGCGATTTTGTGGTCGCGCCAGCTTCGCCGCTCACGATGAAAACGGGAGTCAATTGCGTCGAGGTCAGCGCAGTGAAAGTCCGGCATAGCTCGAAGCCGGAGAATCTCGGCATCCGGAGATCCAACAAAATGGCGGAGGGCTTGTTTTGCATTGCCAATGCCAAACCTTGTTCCGGGTCTCCGGTATCAATAACTTCATATAAGTCTGAGAGATTGAGTCGCAACAAGCGACGCATGGCTTCTTCGTCTTCGATTACTAGCAGCTTTTGCATCGCGTCAAGTCTCCTATGCTCTCGGGCCTTTGACGGCACCAGCAAGAGCCGGGGCAGAAGTGGAGGCCACCGGTTCTTTCTCCACGGAATCGCGGTTTGCATCCAAAAGCTCCCGCACCTTGCGGGTGAGCGTCTCTTGGGAGAAGGGTTTGTGTAGCAAGTGCGTGCCAGGTTCAAGTACTCCGTGGCCGGCTATGAAGCTATCGGCGTATCCGGACATGTAAAGTACTTTCATCCCTGGCTGACTGGGGGCCAGGCGTTCACCAAGAACGCGGCCATTCATTCCGGGCATGACTACATCGGTGAGCAACAGGTGGATGGGTCCGGGGTGCTGCCGCGCGGTTTGCAGCGCTTGCTGACCATCGGCGGCGCTCAGAATGCGGTAGCCGCTCTCCTCTAGGAACATTTCGGCAAGTTTGCGCAGAGGCTCGGCGTCTTCTACGAGCAAGATCGTTTCTGTCCCTCGGGTGTTCATAGGTGCAGCAGCTAAAGGCGCAATAGGGTGGGCGACCGGTTGCTCAAGCCGAGGCAGGTAAACCGAGAACGACGCGCCTTTCCCTTTTTCCGAATCCACGGCGATGTATCCTCCGCTTTGCTTTACAACGCCGTAAACGGTGGCCAAACCGAGACCGGTACCCTTGTCCCGCTCCTTGGTGGTGAAAAAGGGTTCGAATATCTGCGATTGAATCTCTGGGTCGATACCCGTTCCGGTGTCGGTGACTCGAAGCATCACGTAGGAACCCGGTCGCGAGCCTGGGTGATTGTGAGTGTAGGCAGTATCGAGGTTTACGTTGGCGGTCTGGATGAGGAGTTTGCCGCCGTCAGGCATGGCATCTCGCGCGTTGACGGTCAAGTTTAGTATGACCTGTTCGATTTGACTTGGATCGGCCTTCACTTGCGAAAGAGACGTGTCAAGGTCCAGCTTTAAGGCAATATCTTCGCCGATAAGACGCGGCAGCATCTTTTCCAAGTCTGAGACTAAGGTGTTGAGGTTCAAGACGACGGGTTCAAGGACCTGTTGACGGCTGAAGGCCAAGAGCTGCCGCGTCAACGACACGGCGCGCTGGCCGGCCTTTTCGATTTCCTGGGCATGTTCAAAGGAAGCGTGCTCGGATCCTAGACTCCGCTTCAGCACCTGGCTGTAGCCGATAATCACGCCCAGCAAATTGTTGAAGTCGTGCGCAATTCCTCCAGTAAGGCGCCCGACTGCTTCCATTTTTTGCGCCATGCGGAGCTGCCGTTCCAAGGTGCGCCGTTCCGTTACGTCCTCGGCAAAAACCTCGACATAAGCGACTGCGCCAGCCTCATTTTTTATCGAGCAACCACTGCATCGCACGGTGATGGGTGCGCCATCTTTCCGCTTCCACTCCACTTCGAGGTCCTTGAAACTTTCCTGGTGCAAAAGCATTTCGTTGAACTTCTGGTGTTCGCGGGGATCACGATAAACGCCGCTGGCGAGATTCGTTCGCAGCAGCTCGTCTTGGGAGGCGTAGCCAAGCATTTTTTCGAGCGCGGAATTGACAACAACCAATTCGCCCGACACGGTGGCTCGATAAATGCCGTAAGGGGCGTCTTCGACCACGGAACGGAAGCCGGCTTCCGAGCGGCGCAACGCTTCGGCTGAGCGCTTTCGTTCCGTGATGTCACGATTGACGATGACTAGGTTTTCGGGATCGCCCTTGGAGTTGCGGATTACGCTGGCCGTGGACTCCAGCACCCGCCATGTTCCGTCTTTATGGCGCACGCGATATTCGAGAAGCTTCCCCACTCCGGTGCGGCGCGCTTCTTCGGCCGCTTGCCTGACCTTGTCGCGGTCTTCCGGGTGAATCTGCTCGAACGAAGATGACTTCCGCAACTCCTCCAAAGAGTAGCCAAGCACTCTCTCATAGGAAAAACTATTAAAGACGCGTTTGCCCTCCATATCGACAACAGCAATCATGTCCGCGGCATTCTCAGAGATGAGGCGAAAAAGTTCCTCGCCGCGGATCAGCCTGCGGCGCATTCGGTGGATCTGCAGTTGCTGGAACAAGGTATAGATGTCAAATATGAGAACAAGTCCGATCAGCCCGCGCACGGCTTGCGGAAATCCAGAAAAGGGATCGTCTTCGCGAAGCAAGAAGGACGCCAGGCCGAAGGTCAATAGCAAAGTGACAACGACTGCGGCCGACCACAGAAACCATTCGCGCCGTTCGATGCGGCCGATACTCTTTCCAATTGCCTCGGTTGGCATGGCGGTCTTCATTTCAATTGGCGACCTTCCATTGCGGGACTTGGGAGGTGAGTGGACGAGCTGACGCCAGAGTCAAACATTTTACGGACTGAGGGTTCGTCGTCCACGATCCGTACTCGAGCTGCGGCGCAATTAGCCGAAGCGTCCTGAGAGTATTGAGTGCGCGTTAGCACAAGAAATTTGGTTGCAATATGAAGGCCAGGACGCGTGCTGTCTTTCCCGAAACAAGTTTAGATTCAGCAACTTAGCGAGCGAATGGACATGAGAGCGGTGCGCGAGGATACGCTGCGTTCCAAACGAGTACAGCGGCGTCAAACTCGTGTCGTAGTGGAACGGCGGCCAGGCGTGCCCTGCTATCTTGCTGCTTCCGCAACGCTTTTCAGAAGCAGACTTGACACTTATATGGAGGCGAGCCCACACTGCACGTATCCCCCCTTCCAAATTTTGCTGTCCGAGTGTGCCGATGCGCATCCTTGTCGCCGAAGATGACGCACCGCTCGCTGACTTTCTACGTCAGCGATTGGTGCAGGAGCAGTTTGCTGTGCAGCTTGCGTCCGATGGAATCGAGGCGCAACGCTTGGCCGCAAATCAGGCGTTCGACCTGGTGATTCTGGATTTAAATCTGCCGGGGACTGCCGGGCTGGATGTGCTGCGAAACATCCGTTCTCAAAAGCCGGATTTGCCGGTGATGGTAGTAACGGGCTCTTCGATGGTGGAAGAGCGGGTACGCGGGCTGGACGCGGGCGCGGACGACTACGTTGCGAAGCCGTTTGCGTTTGCGGAGCTGGCTGCGCGGATACGAGCGGTATTGCGGCGGGGCAACCGGCCGGCAAACGCGATTCTTACCGTGGCCGATCTCGCGGTGGACCGCGTGAATCACACCGTGCAGCGCGGGGGAAACAATATCGAGCTCAGCCCGAGGGAGTTTGCGTTGCTGGAGTTTCTGATGCGCCACGCGGGGCAGCCGGTGACGCGAACGGCCATCGTCGAACAAGTGTGGAAGCTAAATTTCGATACCATGACGAACGTGGTAGACGTATACATCAATTACTTGCGCAGGAAAATGGATACTGGCTATGGCCACGCGCTGATCCGAACAGTGCGGGGGGTGGGTTATCAGATTGGCGGCAATGGCGCCGCTGGATAGCGGGACTGCGTGAAACGCCGCGCGTTTCACACGGGGAGCGATCAGACGAAGGGGCAAAGCTTCGCTGCTAGCTAGGTGCTTTGCTGGAAAGCGCACGGTCGACGGAAAAAGCGCCCGCGCCACGGATGATGATAGGGATAGCCAGCGCAAGCGCGAGCAAGTGATATTCGTATCCCTCGCCCTTCTGGTTGCCAAGCCAGTTCATAAAGAACGCTATATGACTGTGTACCATAAGCACGGCGACGACCATGTTCACGGCGATGCCGAAGGCGGCGATGCGCGTCAGAAATCCAAGGATGAGCCCCAGGCTACCGAAGAATTCCGCGCAGATAGCGAGAAAAGCGAGCGGCGCGGGAATGTGCATCTGGGTGGTGAAGAATCCCATGGTCCCCGAAAAGCCGAACCCTCCAAACCAGCCAAGGAGCTTTTGCGCGCCGTGAGGAAAAAAAACGATGCCCAGCATCAAGCGCATAAAGGTGAGTGTGGGGTCGTCGGCAGTGGCCAGCAGCTTTTTGAACATGAGCACCTCCGTGCTGAGGATGAGCGCCTCGATAGTTGTGCACAGGCTGAAGCTTGTGCTACTGGGTAGCTTTTGACTCAATTTGGGCCCGGATGCAAGGCAAAAAACTTGGCGCCCGGCAGAGCGCACAAGTTTGTTCGGGTCTGCATTTCCAGGGAGCGGCCTACATAAGAAAAGAGGCGCCGCGAAAGTTCGCGGCGCCTCTTTTGAGATGAATACGTAGATTATTGCTTGGGCTTTTGCGCGCCTGCGGATGCTGAGCCGTTAAGGCTGCCGTCCGCGGAACGTGCATCGGGCTCGTAGGCCAGCAGGCCTTCGGTAGCAGAGGCGGCGACCACCGCGCCATCGCGCCGCGTGCGCACGACCGGGAAGTAGCCTTCGGCTAACGGGCTGTTCACGCGCTGCCAGGACTTTCCTGCATCGAAGGAGGCCAGCAGGCCGTGCCGCTGCAACGAAACCACCAAGGCGTTTCCGGAACCGGCGGCGTCCTGAAATTGCAGGTCGCGGATGTCGGCGCGGTTCCATTCACGGCCGGCATCTTTAGACACGTACAGTCCGGAGTTGGAGGTGATGAGCAAGTTGGAATCGTCCAGGCGGCGCACACGCAAATTTCCAGCAGAGGCAAAGGCAAGCTCCTTCGCATCCCAATGCGCGCCGGCATCAGAGGAGTAGATGAGGTTGCGCTGCACGATAACCCAGACGTGCGAGCCGTCCGCGGAAGCATCGAGCGATTGCGCAGCTTGCTTGACGAATTCGTCCTTGCCGGCCGATTTCCATGAAATACCGCGGTCACGTGAAACCAGCACACCGGCACTGGTCGCCGCGTACCATGCAGCACTGGTGAAGGTCAGATCGTTGACTTGGGAGGCGAGAAGCTGAGGCGCCTTGGACGTGCCTAAGGAGCGCTTGGCTGCAGCGCCTTTCTTACCCTTGGAAGTTGCAGAAGACACGGAATCATTGGTAAACAATCCCGCTCTCATCCACTTGGCGCTGGTTTGTTCATACTTCATCAAGCCGCCCTTATTGAGGGAAGCCCACCAACCACTCGGGGAAGCGTAGACGTGTTTTAGATCGGTGCGCTTGAGGCCCGGTCCGAGCGGCGCCCAGGTATTGCCGCCGTCTTTGGTGGCGAGAAATGCATTGGTGTCAAAGGTGAGTACGACTAGCTCGCGCTCCGGGCGGTCGCGATCCATCGCGACGTCCAGGATGTGCTGGTGATGGAAGCCCGCGTTGGCGGAGGCGAAGGTTGTTCCGCCGTCTTCGCTGATCTGCACACCTTCGCGCTCGGTGCCTATGATCACGCGCTGCGGATTCTTGGGGTCGATCACGATGGCATTGATGACCCAGTCGACAGGTGTGACGCGCTTCCATTGACCGGTCTCGCTGGTGGTCTTCCAAAGACCGCTGGTAGTCCCGGCATAGAGCGTTTCGGGATGTTTCGGATCCTGACGAATTAATTGCGTGCGGCGGAAAACAAAGGGAATGCCTTTGTACTTGGTCCACTGCTGCGCGGCATTGGTGCTGTGATATATGCCGGAGCAGGCGGTAGCATGGACGTTCTCCGGATTCGCCGGATCGACGATGATGCTCATCACGTCGGAATCGTCAATCATGCCTTTGGAAATGGGGGACCAGTTTTTGCCGCCGTCCGTGGTCTTCCAGGGAAGGTGATAGGTTCCGGCGTAGATGACGTTATCGTCGCGCGGGTGAAAAGCCACAGAGTCGAAATTCTTGAGGTCGTCGTGCTTCGCGGGAGTAATGCGCTCCCAATTGCCGCCCTCATCGGTGGAGCGGTAAACGCCTGTGAGGGAAGCGGCCAGCCAAGTTTTCGGATGCGTGGGGGACTGAGCGAGAGCGCGAACGGTTTCGTGAGCCAGCCCGACGATTTGCCAGGTGCGGCCGCCATCGCTGCTGCGGTAAACGCCACCGCCACCGGTGTAGAGGGTCCAGGTGCTGGCAAAAAGGCGCTTGGAATCGCGCGAATCGACGATAATGTGTGTGATTACGTCATCCTGGCCGGCGCCGATGCGGCTGAGAAGCTGCCAATGCGCGCCTTCATCCAAAGAGGTGAATACGTGGCCGTCCGAGGTACCCAAATAGAGCTTGCTGGCGTCGTGAGGGTCGGCTCCCAGAGACATGACCGTGCCGCCTGGGGGTCCCACCTGGCGCCAAGTCTGCGCCGGTGTCGCAACCGCCGCGCTCAAAGCCAGTGCCGCCGCTCCCAACCAGTTCATACGCATGCATTCTCCCAGAGCGCAGAGGCGCTCACAAGAAAGTAGTGTAGGCGGCGGAGCCGAGGAACGACGCCTGTCCTAACGTACGGATTTTGGGCCAGTTATTTATAGTACCAGTACCTACTGGCCTAAAGTCGGGAGGCGTCCCAAAATGAGAATGCGCCGAGCAACTTAATCCTGGGTGCCGGGTTCTACTGGTGGGAGTATCAAGGCCAATTCCAGGGTGCGAACGGATCTACTCCCAATCGGCCCGGACTTCAGGAGATGCGGCCGAAGACAGGGGAAACCATCATGAAAGCCACTTTTGCCGGGAAAAGCAGGGCGCTCCTGCTCATGTGCTTAGCCGGCGCTCTGTTTTTTGTGGCGCCGAAGGCGCGAGCGGATGAAGGGGATCCGCCGTCTCGCGTTGCGCGCATCAGCTCTTTGGATGGAAACGTGTCGTTTCAGCCGTCGGGGACCGAAGACTGGGCTGCTGCGGCGAAGAATCGCCCAGTGACGGTTGGCGACAAGTTGTGGACGGATCAGGATTCGCGAGCGGAATTGCAGGCCGGGCAAGCTTCGCTGCATGTCGGCAGCATGACTGCATTGTCCTTTTTGAATTTGGACGAAAACATCCTCCAAGCGCGCATCGCGGAGGGCGCGATAAATTTCCGCGTGCGGGAAATGCGCGAAGGTGACTTGTATGAAGTGGACACGCCGAACCTCGCGTTTACAGTGAAAGAGGCGGGTGCGTTCCGCATTGATGTCAATGAGAACGGCGACGGCACGCGCGTCACGGTGATTCGCGGAGAGGGTGAGATCACGGCCGGAGGCAAGACTTACGAGGTGCATGCGGGCGAGCAAGCGGAATTCAATGGAGTGGATGACCCGCAATACAATGTTGGGTCGGCTCCAGCTCCGGACGATTTGGATCGTTGGGCTGCGGACCGAGACCTGAAGGAAGAGCATTCCGAATCGGCACGCTACGTTTCGCGAGATGTGCCGGGCTATTCGGACCTGGATGATTATGGCTCATGGCGAGAAGAGCCGGAGTATGGTCACGTTTGGTACCCGCGCCAGGTGGAAGTCGGCTGGGCCCCTTACAGTTATGGATACTGGAACTGGGTTGGCCCGTGGGGCTGGACTTGGGTGGATTATGAACCGTGGGGGTTTGCGCCATTTCACTACGGTCGTTGGTCGTATATTAGCGGCGCCTGGGGATGGTGCCCGGGGCCTGTTTATGAGCGCCCGTTCTACGGACCAGCGTTCGTTGGCTTTGTCGGCGGGGGATTTGGCTTCGGTTTCGGTGGCGGCTTTGGCGGCGGAATCGGTTGGTTTCCGTTGGGATTCCGCGAACCGTTCCATCCGTGGTATCACACCAGCGGAAATTATTTCCGCAACGTAAACATCACGAACACGCGGATCACGAACGTCAATATTCTCAACAACTCCAACCACAATAATTTCAGATATGCTTACGCGAATAACGTCCGCGCGGTGACAGCAGCTTCGCGCAATGCGTTTGTGAACGGGCAAGCCATCAATCGCGGATCGATGCGTGTGACGGAAGCGTCGTTGCGCGGCGCGCGGGTGACCAATCGAGCGGACTTCACGCCGACTCGGAGCAGCTTTACGGGCGCGGCGAATGCTCGGGGACGCGTGTCCACTCCGCCGTCGTCTGTTATGAATCGCTCGGTGATGGCGCGCACCGCTCCGGGTGCGGCTGCTTCGCATATACCGGTGCGGACGATGGATACTCGCGGGCTGTCGGCGGGCCGTGCGGGGAACGGAGCGGTGAATGGCGGAATGAATCGCGGAGGCAATAGCGGCGGATTTGGCGCGCGCAATGGCTCCGGAAATTCTCCTTCGCCGAACTACCGTTCTGGCGGCGAAGTGAATAGGGGCGCGATGCCTCCGCAGCGCGACCTTTCCAACAACAGGCCCGACAACAGGCCGCCATCAGCGAACGCAGGCGCCAGCGTCAATGGACGTGCGTCCGTGAATGGCAACGCGTCGCCAAACCGGCCGGGGAACGGCGGGTCGCGGAACTGGTCGGCGCAAGGAAACGCCACGGATCGCGGTCGTGCCCCGCAGGGATTCGGCAGCGGGTCGGCTGATCGTCCGAATGGCGCCAACCAAGCAGGACGGTCCGCGCATGCAGACCGGCCGCCGTCGGCGGGTTCTGGAAACAGCCGGATGTCTGAAGGCGGGAACTCACGCTCGAACGCCCCGGCCTATAACAGCAACCGGCCGTCGTATGCGCCGTCGAATGGTAGCCGCGGCTCCTCGAATGGGAACCGATCGTATCAGCCGCAGTCACGCTCGAGTGCGCCGTCAAGTAACGATCGGCCGGCATACTCGAACGGACCGTCATACAGCAACCGCGGGGGCAGCCGATCGTACGAGGCGCCTTCGCGTTCGTACTCTGCGCCATCGCGCTCCTATTCCGCACCTTCACGTTCAAACTCGGCCCCGAGTCGCAGTTACTCCGCGCCTTCACCTTCCTATTCAGCGCCGAGCCGTAGTTACTCCGCACCTTCGCGTTCATACTCCGCGCCTAGCCGTAGCTACGGAGGCGGAGGCGGGAGCTATCAGGGCGGTGGAGGCGGAGGCTCGCGCAGCAGTGGAGGCGGCGGCTCCCGAGGCGGTGGGGGAGGGTCGCACGGAAACGGTCCGCACGGACATTGAAACTTTTTCGTCTACAAGCCCGCCTCAAAAATTGGGGCGGGCTTTTTTTTGCTCACGTATTTGCGTCACGGTTTCTGCTCGCAACTCTTCGGTGGAACAGGTGTTTAGTACAGTGAGGAAGGTCGGGCCTTTCCTGATTGGACATAGGGAAAAATCCCGATAGAGCGAGGTTCCGCATGGGGTCCATACTTCTACCATCGGCACCCCGTTACCAGATCCAATCCAGCAAGAAACGCGGTGGAGGAAGAGCAGACCTGCCGCGTCAGCTTCAGTAGAGAACAGGTTCAGGAGAGAATCTGATTATGAGAAAACACGCGCTGAAGTCAGTCAGCTTGCTGGCGCTCACGTTGTTGGCGATGTTTTGCGCTCCGCAGCGTGCCGCGGCAGATAATGACGATCCTCCCACACGAGTCGCCCGGCTGAGCCACGTGGACGGATCGGTGTCATTCGAGCCGGGAGGCACGGACGAATGGGTTACAGCAATGATCAACAGGCCCATGACGACCGGGGATAAGCTTTGGGCTGACCGCGATTCACGCGCAGAGCTGCACATCGGCTCGGCTTCGATTCGTCTTGGGGCCAACACTGGCTTTTCGTTTTTGAATCTCGACGATAACACCGTTCAACTGCAGATCACCGAAGGCACGCTGCGAATTCGCGTGAAACGACTGGATCGCAACGATAATTTCGAAGTGGACACGCCAAATCTGGCTTTCTCGATTTTGCGGCCCGGCGTGTACCGCATCAGCGTGAACGAAGCCGGCGACACCACGGTGGTCAATGTTCATGATGGCGAAGGCCAAGTGACCGGCGGCGGCGAATCCTATTCCGTATACGCTAACGAGACGGGCACGTTTAGTGGAACGGATCGACTCTATGCCGATATCGTGGGATTGGGCAACGATGATGATCTCGAGCGTTGGTCGGAAGAGCGTGACCGCCGTGATGACCATGCAACGGCACGTCGCTATGTATCCGACGATGTGGTCGGTTACGAAGACTTGGACGAATATGGCGGCTGGCGCGACGTTCCGGAGTACGGCACGGTATGGTTTCCGCATGTCACAGTAGCAGAATGGGCTCCCTATCGGTATGGCCACTGGGTCTATATCCAGCCATGGGGCTATACGTGGGTGGATGACGAACCTTGGGGATTTGCGCCGTTCCACTACGGCCGTTGGATCGCGGTTCGCGGCGTCTGGGGTTGGGTGCCGTGCCGCCCGAGGGCTGTGGTGGGCGTGACTTACGTGCGGCCGGTTTACGCGCCTGCGCTGGTCGCGTGGATTGGCGGCCCGCGCTTTGCAGTGGGCGTGGCAGTAGGCGGCGAGAGCAGCGTGGGCTGGTTCCCGCTTGGCCCGCGCGAAGTGTACGTTCCTTCTTATCGCGTGAGCCGAAACTACGTGAACAACGTGAACATATCGAACACCACGGTGAATACGACGGTGGTGAACAACTACTACAACACGAATGTCGTCAACAACAACACGACAGTCACTAACGTGAGGTATGTGAACCAGCGAGTGCCTGGCGCCGTTACGGCGACGTCCACGCAGATCCTCACCACTTCACAGCCAGTGGCGCGGAACGTGGTGAGGGTTGATGAGAGACGGATGGCCAACGAGCAGGTTGCGATCAGAACTCCTGCAATGGCGCCAGAACGGCAGGCGTTTGTTGGGGCAGGGCGGCCAGCATCGGCGCGTCCACCCGAGCGGATTGTGAATCGCGCCGTGGTAGCCAGGACTGCACCACCGCCCCAGCCGGCCTCTGTGGAAAGGCAACAAGTTGCCATTCGGCAAAATGGGGGGCAGCCGCTTGCCGTTTCGCAGACACGACAAATTGAACCTCAGCAGAGAACGGTTGCGGCACCCGTCAGGATGGCGCCTCCGGCACGGCCGGCACAACCCCAGAACGACGCGGGCAACCGGCCGGGTCAGCCGCAGAATAATAGCCGGCAGGGCCGCGAGGTCGGCAATGTTCCGCAGAATGTCCCGCAGAACAACCGGCCGAATACGCCTCCGCCGAACGCGGAGCGGCCGGGGAACGCAGAGCGCCAGGGAAACGTACAGCCGAGCCGTCCGCCAGCGAATAACCAACCTGGTCCGCCTCCGCAAAATAACGATCGGCCAAACAGCCAGCGGAACGACCGGCCACCTTCGGAGCGCCCTGCGAGCTCCGACAATAACCGGCCGAATACTCCACCGCCAAACGTGCAGCCTAACCGGCCACCAGCGAATGATCGCTCCAATACGCCTCCTCCAAACGTGCAGCCGAATCGCCCGGCGAACAACGAGCGGCCAGCGAACGAACGCAACGATCGACCGCCGTCCGTGCAGCAGGCGCCGCCCAGCGCGAGCCAGCAGCAGGTGGACCGCAAGCAGCAGCAAGAGATGGAAAACCTGCGCCGGCAGCAGGATCAGGAACGTCAGCAGGTCGAGAGGCAGCAGCAGCAGGATCATCAACGAGCGGCACGGCAACAAGCTGACGACCAGAGAAAGCAGCAGATGGAACAGGAACATCAGCGACAGCTGCAGGACCTAGAGAAGAGACACGATCAGGATCAGCAGCGGGTTCAACAGCGTCAGCAACAGGAGCGTCAGCAACAGGCGCCGCCGCCGCGCCAACAGCAGCAGGAGCGGCAACAACAACAGCAGCGCCCGCCTCAGGCGGAGCGTCAGCAACCGCCTCCACGCCAACAGCAGCAAGAGCGGCCGAAACAACAAGACAAACCCAAGGAGAGGGAAAAGGATTAGCCGCCAAAGCGATAGGCTTTCTTGCAACCGTAGGTTCGGGGCGGGTCATTTGCCGCAGGGCAGGCCCCGCCCGTTTTATTTTTGGTGGCGAAGTCTTCGCCGCCGCCCCGCATTCGTTGCATCCCGCCCCACGATGCATTAATGGTGCGCTTCGCATAAACTCTCTTTCGCGTCACCATGACCGCGAAAAATGCAAGCGCGAGGGGATTGAAACGACCCCGACGCCAAATCGAACTGATAGCGGTCGCTAGTCTGCCTGAGATCCACAAGGGTGATGATTTGGCGCGCCTGATTTTCGAGGCAACGCGCACGGCAGAGATAGCCTTCAGGGATAGAGATATAGTGGTCGTCGCACAAAAAATCGTTTCAAAATCCGAAGGGCGGCTCGTGAGCCTTTCCACGATCGAGCCTTCCGCACAGGCATTGCAGCTCGCGGCGAAAGGAGGAAGAGATCCGCGTTTGGTAGAGATTATTTTGCGGGAGTCGCGCCGGATTGTACGTGATCATCCCGCGCTGATAGTGGAGACGCACCAAGGTTTTGTTTGCGCGAACGCGGGAGTGGATCATTCCAATGTGCCGGGGGAAGACGTGGTCACGTTGCTTCCTGCGGACCCGGACCGTTCGGCGCGGATGTTGGCCGCGGCACTCCGGAGACTGAGCAAGAAGCGCGTCGCAGTGGTGATCAGTGACACGTTCGGCCGGCCATGGCGGCTCGGATTGGCGAATGTCGCGGTTGGTGCGGCGGGAGTCCCCGTGCTGCTGGATCTGCGTGGCACACGCGACCGCAATGGCAAGCCGCTTCAAGCCACGATTCTGGCAGTGGCAGATGAACTGGCCGCGGCTGCGGGGCTGGTTATGGGCAAGCGGGAAGGCATCCCTGCGGTTATCATCCGCGGCTACAAATATCGGCCGGCGCAAGAGCCTGCCACGCGAATCATCCGCCCTGCCGCCGAAGACCTCTTCCGCTAGCCGACTGTCCTGGTTCCGCCCACGTAGCAAACCCTCTGCAACCATGTCATCCTGAAGCCATCCGATAAGGTCCGGTTTTTGGGCTCCGGTGCAGTCCCCGGACTCCCGACACCGGAGATGGCTGATGGATCTCAACTTTATGCCGCCGGCACCGTTCGCAAGAAGCACCAACCGCCTCGCCACCGACCTCCTCGCCGAGTCTCGCGAAACCGGTATCCTTGATCGGCCAAGCGCTCTTCGCCTCGCTGAAGAGGCTCAACTCCCGGATCTACTCGCTGCCGCAACGCAACTTCGCGCTCAGGGGAAGGGAACTGCGGTTTCCTTCTCAAAAAAGGTTTTCATTCCGCTGACAACTCTCTGTCGCGATTACTGCGGTTACTGCACGTTTCGGAAGGATCCGGGTCAGCCGGGCGCGCACTTCATGACGCCAGAGGAAGTGCTCGCGCTGGCCGAGCGGGCGCGCGCCGCTGGATGCAAGGAGGCGTTGTTCAGCCTGGGCGACCAGCCCGAGCGCATTTTCCCGGAAGCCCGCGATTTTCTGCAGCGGCAAGGATTTGCGCGCACACTAGACTACGCGGCTGCGATGTCCGAAATGGTGCTGGAGCACACCGGTTTGCTTCCGCACGCCAATCCCGGCGTCATGGATCGTGCGGCGTTGGAGCGCTTCAAGGAATCGAACGCCAGCGTGGGTTTGATGCTGGAGACAGTCAGCACCCGGCTGATGCGCGACGGCTTTGCTCACTTCAAAGCTCCCGACAAAGTTCCGGCACTGCGCTTGCGCACGATCGAGGAAGCCGGAAAACTTTCGATGGCGTTTACGACCGGAATCCTGATCGGGATTGGCGAAACTTTCGAGGAGCGTGCTGATTCTTTGTTCGCCATTCGTGCTCTGCATCAGAAATATGGGCACATTCAGGAAGTGATCGTGCAGAATTTCCGCGCCAAGCCGGACATTCCCATGGCCCATCATCCGGAGCCGCCGTTGGAAGATATGCTGCGCACGATTGCCATCGCCCGTTTGATTTTGGGTCCGCACATGAACCTGCAGGCGCCGCCGAATCTCAGCTATGCTGATTTTCCGCGCTTGCTCGAAGCGGGGATCAATGATTGGGGCGGCATCTCGCCGGTCACAAAGGACTTCATCAATCCCGAAGCGGCCTGGCCGCAGATCGCAAGGTTGCGCGCCGAAACAGAAGCTCGCGGGTTTACGTTGCGGGAGCGGCTCGCGCTGTATCCCGAATTCGTGAGGAGCGGCAATTTTCTCTCGGCGCGCGTGCGCGACCGCGCGCAACATATGGCCGACGCCGAGGGTTTTGCGGCGTAGCGGCTGCATATCCTGATGCCCTCTGCAAAGCACAAAACTATCACCGCGCTGGCCGGCGGCGTAGGTGCTTCCAAACTCCTGCTTGGCCTCCACGACGTAATGGACCCGCGCGACCTGACGGTGATTGTAAATACCGGCGACGACATTGCGCTGCATGGCCTGACAATCGCGCCGGACCTCGACATTGTCACTTACACGCTCGCGGGAATTGTGGATGAGGCAAAAGGTTGGGGCTACCGTGGCGAGACGTTTCACGCGCTGAAACGCTTGGCGGCGTTCGGCCGCATCAATTGGTTCAACCTTGGCGACCGTGATCTGGCCACGCATATCCATCGCTCGGCGATGCTCGCGGAAGGCAAGTCGTTGAGCGATGCGGCGGAAGCGATATGTCTCGCGCTGGGCGTGAGGGCGCGTATTTTGCCGATGACCGACCTGCCGGTGCCGACGATGATTGATACGGCCGAAGGCGAACTGCATTTCCAGGAGTACTTGGTGAAGCGCCACGCGGAGCCGGTGGTGCGCGCAATCCGCTTTGATGGCGCTGACAAGGCGTGCCCGGCGAGAGGTGTGCTCGAAGCGATTCGCGACGCGGAACGGATCCTGATCTGCCCTAGCAACCCGCTCATCAGCATCGGCCCGATTCTAGCGGTGCCTGGCATTCGCGAAGCTCTGCGCGCGCGCAGGCAAAGCGTCATTGCCGTTTGCCCGATTGTAGGCGGCAAATCGCTGAAGGGCCCGTCGGACAAGATGCTCGCCGAGCTTGGGCACGAGCCATCGGCGCTCGGCGTCGGTAAACTGTATGCCGATTTTACCGGGACGTTTGTGATCGATCCGACAGACAAAGCGCAAGCAGATTCCATTCGCAACCTAGGAATGAAGGTCGAGATCGTCCCAACCGTGATGAAGACGCGCACGCAAAAGGGCAACCTTGCTCGTACGCTGCTTGCTTTGAAATCGTAAATCTCAACGCGCAGTCTGCAAGTGTTGACGCTCGAACGCGAAATCGAAACTCATTTGCGCCAAGCGCAGGAGTTCGTTCTCTGTCATGCCGAGCTGGTGGGCATGCTCATACTCTTTTAACAGCGTGGTGTGGAACATTGCTGGATCGTCAGTGGACAGCACGATCGGAATGCCGTGCCGAAACAGCGCGGCGAGCGGATGGTCTTCGAGGCGCGCGTCGGCACGCCGCAACTGCAGCGCGAGCGCTCCGGTACGGATATTGCTTTGCGGGCAAATTTCGAGCGGAATGCGGCGATCGGCGAGAAGGTCCATGAGTGCCGGATCATTTATGGCTGCGATGCCGTGACCAATCCTTTCGGCACCGAGGAGCTCGACGGCTTCTCGAATCTTTTCAGGGCCGCCGATTTCTCCGGCGTGAATGAGCCGGTGAAGACCCAGAGCTGCGGCTTTGTCATAAACCGGACGAAGCTCTCTCGTGGGCACACTCAATTCATCGCCGCCGATGCCGAAGGCGACGATGGATTGCGATGCGCACTGCTTTGCTGCGTCCACCACGCGACTGGCTGCTTCGACGCCGAATTGACGAACGGCGTCGAAAATCCAGTTCATACGGAGCCCGCGGCTGTCGAAGGGCTCGGCGGCGGCCAGAATGGCCTGGAAGTTGTTTTCCGGCTGCTGTTTGCGTAGCAGCATCACGCCAATGGAAATCGTCACTTCGGCGTAGATCACGCGCTGCGACAAAAGATGCTCCGCGAGGTCGCGGGTGATCAGCGCGTAGTCCTGCGGGTCGCGCAAAAATGAAGTCACCCACTTGAACGTCTCCAGGAACTCCAAGAAATTCTTGTAAGCATAGCGGCGCCGTACTTCCTCTTCCGTAACCGTAACGCCGTGCCGCGCGGTTAGCGCGCAGACCGTACCCGGCTGGATGGAGCCTTCGAGGTGAAGGTGCAACTCCGCTTTGGGAAGTGAGGCAACGCTTTCGGGGAGCATAGCGGAAGCAGACAGCACTAATGCGGCAAAGCAGGCTTGCCCGCATTGGTCCACGCGGTAAGCCAGTAAGAGCCGACATCGGTGGCGGCATCGGAGAGCTGGCGAATCAGCGTGCCCGCCGACTGATTGTAAAAGCGATCAAAGTATTCGTCGTTGTAGGACTTGCCCTCCAAACGCGCATTGCGATCCGCGAGGAGAATCACTTCTATCCAACTATGCGCGCTAAGGCATGCTTCAAAACCATGGTCGGTCGGATCATTGATGAACGAGGCATCATTCGGGCGCATCGGGAAAAAGGAAGAGAAGCGATCGATGAGAATTGTTCCGAACCGCTCATTGATCCCGGTTTGGTTCGTCAGGTGGCCATCAAAATTTTCCGTGGTGTTGAAGGGGTCGTGCGCTTCGGCGACATAGAACGCGAGAATGGCGGCGTCGAGCCTGGCTTCGTCCCAGCGGCCGAGTTTCATGGCTTCGGTGAGCTTCTGGCTGTAGACGCCAATCTCCCAGGGAAGCAGGCCAGTGGAATCGATTTTGGACTTGCCATATTTGTTCACGGCGGCTTTATAGCTGCGGGGCAGGGCGTCAAAAGGAAAGCGCCCGTACTTGTCCAGTCGGATGAAGTGGTTACGCCGCTCCGCGGGATTTCTTGTTTCCGCGTCCAGAGGACCGGTTACGTTTTGCACAAGGAAGGAACGATTGTTTTCGAAGTAGGCGCGCAGGTCGGCGGGCAGCGTATCGATGGCTTGGTTAACGACAACCTTGTGGCCATTTCCACCCCAGGCACAAGCGTGGGTTGGAAGTAGCGCGAGGCTCACCGTGATTGCGAGACCTGCATTGAGGCACTTACGGAATGGATTGAGGAACATGCGCCCCATTTCAAAATTTCTCTAAGCCGGATTGGCGGCGCGCAAGGTACTGCGCCTCCGTCCATAGTTGTAGTAAATCACGAGTCCGATTGCCATCCACACGAAGAATCGAATCCAGTTCGTAATTGGCAGGCCCGCCATCAGGAGCAGGCAGGTAAGTATGGTGATGATGGGGGCGAGCGGGCCGCCGGGAGCGCGAAAGGCGCGCGGCCGGTCGGGCTCGCGATAACGAAGGATCAACACTCCCGCAGCGACAAGGGCGAAGGCAAAAAGTGTGCCGATGTTGGAAAGATCGGCGAGGGTTCCGATATCGAGAAGGCCGGCGGGAATGCCGACCAGAAAGCCGGCCATCCAGGTCGAAAAATCCGGCGTGCAGAAGCGTGGGTGCACGCGGCTAAAGACGCGAGGCAGCAGGCCATCGCGGGACATGGCGAACCATACGCGGGCTTGGCCAAGTTGGAAGACAAGCAGCGAAGAAATCATGCCCATAAGTGCGCCGATTAAGACGATAAGGCGAACGCCGGTGAAGTGCAGTTTCTTCAGCGTATTGACCACCGGAGCGGCATCGTCCACCAGCGTCTGCCACGGCACGAGTCCGGTTAAGACGACGACCACGCCAACATAGAGAATCGTGCAGATAATCAGGGTGGCGATAATTCCGATAGGAACGTCGCGCTGCGGATTCTTGCATTCCTCAGCGGCGGTGGAAACGGAATCGAAGCCAATGTAGGTGAAAAAGACGATGGAGCCGCCGGTGAGAATCCCCGGCCACCCGTTGGGAGCGAACGGATGCCAGTAGGCGGGGTGAATGAACCTCGATGCGAACCCGATGAAGACGAGGATGGCGATGATTTTCACCAGGACCATCACGTTGTTGGTTTCAGCGGACTCGCGTATTCCCCGCACGAGGATCATCGTTAGCAACATGACGATGATGAACGCGGGCCAATTGAACCCCACGTGCCAGCCCGGCGGATAGAGCATGTTTCCCTGCAAATCGGAGAGGCCGCCAGGAAGATAGGCGGGAGTAATCCAGCGAAGGCTCGGGTGCACGCCAAACCAATCCAGCAAGCCAACTATGTGCGCGGAGAATCCTACGCTGACGGCCATATTGCTGACCGCGTACTCGAGGATGAGGTCCCAACCAATAATCCAGGCGATGAGCTCGCCCATGGTGGCATAGGTATATGTGTAAGCGCTGCCGGCGATGGGGATCATGGCGGCCAGTTCGGCGTAGCAGACCGATGCGAAGCCGCACACGATTGCCACCAAGATGAAGGAGAGCGCGATGGCTGGTCCAGCGCCGGGACGTCCGAAGGAAGAGGAATGGTAAATCAAGTATTCCAACAGCGGCGCGTTAAGAATGGATTTTACTTGGAGTTTTTGACCGGCGATCGCTGTGCCGACGATGGTGAAAATTCCCGAGCCGATCACGGCCCCGATTCCAAGCGAGGTGAGGCTCAGCCAACCCAGCGACTTTTTCAATCGAACTTCGGCGTTCTCGGAATCCGACAGCAATTGGTCGATGCCCTTACAGCGGAAGAGAGGTGACGCCACTCGTACTCTCCAATCGCATCCGTGTGAGCTAAGGCCGGGCTGCCGGATATGCGGCGCTAGATAGGATTGCGTGCCTCAATGTACATGGAGAGGCGCAGCGGCGCAACACTGGTTGCTCTGGCGCTACATCTGTTCCAGTTGGGCGTAGCGCTCGACGAATTTCTTTGTGCCCCGTCCGGGAAAACTGACGGAGAGGCGCCGGTCCTCGTCGTCCCCTTCAACGCCGACGATGGTGCCGACACCGTAACTCGGATGGCGAACCTTCCGGCCGAGAAGCGGATTCGCGTCGGCGCCGCGCCTCGCAGGAGCTCGCGTAAACGTGCTGGGGCTGCTGGAACGGCGCTGCGCAGAGGGCGGTTGCGACTGACCTCGCACGCGGCGCAGGAATTCCTCGGGCGAGTACGAATATTCCGGATCGGGTTCATAGCGCCGCGTTTGACCGATCTCGGCCATGGAGCCACGCACAGTCTCCACCAGTTCGCTCGGAATCTCCGCAAGGAACCTCGAAGGCAGGGAAGCCCGGAGTTGCTGCTCGTTGCCAAAAATGCGCCGATACACCGCGCGCGTGAGAGTAAGCGATTTTCGCGCCCGCGTCATTCCGACGTACACCAGGCGGCGCTCTTCCTCAGTGCCTTTTTCTTCATTCAGGGCGCGGCTGTGCGGGGAGATGCCTTCTTCCATGCCGGTCAAGAACACGTGGTCGAACTCGAGGCCCTTGGTGCTGTGCAGCGTGATCAACGTGACGCCGGGTTTGCCTTCAAAGGCGTCGGCGTCGCTGACCAGGGCGGCCGCGTCCAAAAAGTCCGTAAACGATTCGCCATTTTCTATCCCATCTGCAACGGCGCGAACAAGTTCCTCGAGATTTTCGATACGCGCGACGTCGTCGGGCGTATTGCGGTCGCGCAGCATATCCATGTAGCCAGTCTCGTCGAGCACGGCGCGCAGGAAATCCGGGGCCTCGCGTTTCGCAAGGGCCTCCTGAAGTTTGGCGATGAGCTCTTGAAACGCACGCAGAGGCGCTACTGCGCGTCCGGCTGCCGCTCCCGAAACGAATTTCTCGATGGCCGACCACAAACTGGAACCGTCGGCCCGCGCTGCAGCTTGTAGCGCGTCGACCGTGGTTTTGCCGATGCCGCGCGGCGGGACGTTCAATACGCGCAGCAGCGAGATGTCATCTTCGGGGTGCATGGCCAGACGAACATAGGCCAGCGCGTCCTTCACCTCCGCGCGATTGTAGAAGCTAAAACCGCCCACGAGCTTGTAGCGGAGCCCCCGGCGGCGGAAGACTTCTTCAAACGCGCGCGATTGAAAATTGGTGCGGTATTCCACGGCGCAGGTCTGCGAGGAGTCTTCATTGAGAATGCACTCGAGCTCGCCGGCGACAAATTCCGCCTCCGCGTGGGCATCCCGCCCCTCGAAGTATTTCAAGTTCGATCCGGAACCATTTTGCGCGCTCAGGGATTTGCCGAGTCGCTCGGGGTTATTAGCCACGACCGCGCCGGCGGCATCAAGGATTTGCTGCGTCGAGCGGTAATTGCGCTCGAGCTTGATGACGCGAGCGGAAGGAAAGTCGCGCGAAAAACTCATCAGGATGGAAACATCCGCGCCGCGCCAACGGTAGATGGATTGGTCCTCGTCGCCGACCACGCAGACGTTTTGTTTCGGCCCGGTGAGAAGACGCAGCAGTTCGTACTGCACGCGGTTGGTGTCCTGGTATTCGTCGACGTGAATGTATCGAAACCGCGACTGCCACTTTTCGCGAACGAGCGTTGATTCCCGCAGCAACTTGACGGTGCGAGTCAGGAGGTCATCGAAATCGAGTGCATTGCTTTGCCGCAACAGTTGTTCGTAGGCGGCGTAAATGTCGGCGATGCGCCGACCGTCTTTGTCGATCGCATCGCTGCGCACTTTCTCCGCGCTCTGACCATGATTTTTCGCGTAGCTGATGCGGCTTAAAACATTTCGCGGCGTCAGCGTGTCGTCATCGATCTCCAGGTTCGCCATCGCGAGCTTCACCGCCGCGAGTTGGTCATCATCGTCGTAAATGGCGAAATCACGGGGCAGCCCGGCACTGACGGCTTCGCGTCGAAGAAGCCGCGCGCACAGCGAATGAAACGTGGACAGCCACGGTTGCGCCGGCGGCACGCCCGCACGAAGCAGCAAATCCGAAACGCGGTTGCGCATTTCCTCCGCGGCCTTATTCGTGAAAGTTACCGCGAGAATCGCCTCGGCCGGCACGCCGCTAGCGATGAGATGCGCCATTCGGAAAGTGATGGCGCGCGTCTTTCCAGTCCCGGCACCGGCGAGAATCAGCACCGGACCTTCCGTTGTTTCCGCTGCTGCGCGCTGTTCGGGGTTCAGTTCTTCGAGAAGAGTGAGCATTGGTCCCGGAGACAAAAGAATTTGCTGCACAGTCATGGTAGCGGAGGAGAGCGAAGCGTGCAAACTGGCCTGTGTAAAACCGGCTGAGGACAATCCGCGGTCGCGAGCGGAAAGAAGTTCAGTTACGTTCTTTACTGGCTTCCGCGCTGGCCGAGATCGATGTCGAAGTAGGTGAGCGCTCGATTCCCACGCATCAGCACCAGTTCGGGCACGTAGAGGTGAGCGGTTTCGAGCAAATCAAACTGCTTTTGCAAGTCAAAGTACAGCAACCCTTGCACGGTACTATGCGGTGCGATCACGCCTGTCGGTACGCTAGCCTCCTGCGCTTGCCGCTGCAGCTCATCCGCATTGCCCTTGCCGCTTTTGGGAATGGCCACCGGAATAGGCAGTTTCGTTCGTGTAGCGGTTGGATCTTTGCCGCCCGGTTTCAGCACTGCTTGTACCAGTTCTTCGGCGCTGAGAGAAGGAAGCTCCTGCGCATTCTCAGCGTCAAGATGCACGGTCAGGCGAATGCGCGACAAGTTGATCTTCACGCTGTCATCGGAATCGTTGCGAAACGAGACTTGCACGGCAAGGATTCCCGCGGCGTACGGCGACTTCTTCGGAAATTTCTCTTTGTACTTGGCTGGATCAGTCCACGGTGTAGCGGAGATAGTCAAGCCTTCGTGAGATTCCAGCGATGCAGTTCGCAAGGGCGACTGCTGCGCGCCTGCAAATGTGCCGAGGAGACAAGCCGCAACCCAGGGAATTCTGAAAGCAGCCGTTGGCATGAGGTTATAATAGACTTTTCTCATCTCGACGCCTTCGATTCCTGGGGGACGTGCAGGGTTGCCCTGCGCCTCGCATGAGTTCGCGGCGGCAGCGATTAGGGACCGGAGCCACGCTTAGTGTATTTCATCTATAGTTTTCTGATGGGGACCGCAGCCCTGCTGTTCTTGCCATATTGGTTGGTCAAGGGTCTGCGCCACGGAAAGTACCTATTCAACCTGCGCGAGCGGCTAGGCTTGTCCACTCCCTCGCTCGACAAATTGCCGGCGGGTCGCCCTGGCGCGATGTGGATTCATGCCGTATCGGTCGGTGAGCTTCTTTCCAGCATCGCCCTCGCGAAGCGCCTGAAAGAGGCGTATCCAGACCGTCCGCTTGTAATTTCGACCACCACGATCACCGGACAATCGCTGGCTCACGAACGAATGGAATTTGCCGACGCGGTGTTTTATTTCCCGCTTGACTGGAGCTTTTGCGTGCGCCGCGTGCTGCTCGCTGTACGGCCGTCGCTCATCGCTGTCTTGGAAACCGAAATCTGGCCCAACTTTTTGCGCGAGACAAGCAGGCAAAATATCCCCGTGCTCTTCGTCAGCGGAAGAATTTCGGACCGTTCGTTCGAGCGCTACCAGCGGTACCTCGCCAAATTCGGTTTTTTCCTTCGCCCGTTTCTGCGAAGCGCGCTGGGAAACGCGAGCGCATTCCTGATGCAAAGCGAGAAGGACGCGGAGCGGATTCGCGCGTTGGGCGCGCCCGCCGAGCGCGTTTCAGTCAGCGGCAACCTTAAGTACGATATGGAGCCCCCTGCCGCAACGCCCCTTTCTAGTTGGCTCGAAGCGGAAGCCCGCCGGCAAGGCCGTTCGCCGATCGTAGTCGCCGGCAGCGTCGTGGCCACCGAAGAGCCGCTCGCATTGATTGCTTTCGGCGTGGTGCAGGGCGAGCACCCCAACGCCCTGTTGGTTCTTGCTCCACGAAAGCCGGAGCGTTTTGAGGCCGCGGCGGAGTTCATTCATGAATCGCGGCGCAAGTTTATTCGCCGCTCTCAGCTCGCGCTAGCAAGTCACGCGCCGGGAGCGGCAGCAGGCAGCAACGGTTCGATACCGCGCGAAGTTACGGTGATTCTCCTCGACAGCATCGGGGAATTGGCGTCGCTGTATCGGCTAGCCGACGGCGCCTTTGTAGGTGGCTCCCTGGTGCCCTCGGGCGGGCACAATATTCTGGAGCCTGCGGCGTTCGGTAAAATTCCGGTCTTCGGGCCTTCCATGGAAAATTTTGCCGAGATTGCAAGTCGCTTTGTCGCCGCAGACGCGGCCATCCAGGTGGAGAGCCCGGAAGACGCGGGCGTTGCCTGGATCGAACTCCTGCGCAATCCGGAGCGCCGCCATAAAATGGGCGAGAACGCAAAACATTTGGTGGATAGCAGCCGTGGCGCAACGGACCGCGCCCTCGCGGAAATTTTCAAATTCCTCGGCAGCCCAGCCCGATGAACCTGCCGCCGCTGCTGCGCATTTTGCTCTGGCCGCTTTCGATTCTTTACGCGGGGGCGATGTGGTTGCGGACATCGCTTTACGCTCGTGGCTGGCTCAAACAGAAACGGCTCGATGGCAGGGTTGTCAGTGTCGGTAACCTCACTGTCGGAGGCACTGGAAAAACCCCGATGGTGATTTGGCTGGCCGAGCGATTTCTTGCCGAAGGAAAACGCGTCGCCATTCTCAGTCGCGGCTATCGCGGCTCCGGCAAGACGAGCGACGAGATTGAGCTGATGAAAGATCGCTTGCAAGGCCGGGCTCTTTTCGGTGTGGGCAAGGACCGCTATGCCGAGGGAAAACGTTTGCAACGGGCTGGAGTTGACATTTTTCTCATCGACGACGGCTTTCAACACCTTCGACTAGCCCGGGATGTCGACATCGTCTTGATTGATTCCACGCACCCTCTTCGCCAAGATTCAATTCTTCCGGCGGGCCGCCTCCGGGAACCTCGCTCCGCTCTGCATCGGGCAGATCTCGTTATCTTCACGCGCACCGAACAATCGAAGCCCATGGTGCCCGCCATCCAAAAGTCTCCTCAAATGGCCACATATATGTCCACGACCAAACTGCTCGCCTTTCGCGATCACGCGTCGAGAACAGATCTCCTGCCCGCGTGCCCCGCTCCGGTGTTTGCCTTTGCTGGAATTGGCAATCCTGAAGCATTTTTTGCAGATCTCGAACGCTGGAACGTGCACCTGGTTGGATCCAAAGCTTTCCGCGATCATCATCGCTATACGAAGCGCGAACTCCAAGAATTGACGGCCGCCGCGCAATCGCTGGGCGCGAAGGCATTGATGACCACGGAAAAGGACGCGCAGAATCTCGACGCCGGGCTATTGTCCGGAATGCCAGTACACATAGCTGTCGTGGCGATGGAAATCCCCGATGAGGGCCGATTCATGCGTGACCTGCGCGAACGATTGGCGCTGCGCAGCGGGGTTGCCGCATGAAGATTCTTATCCGCGCCACAAATTGGGTCGGCGACGCCATCATGGCTTTACCCGCGCTGCGTGCTGTCCGAGCGCGCTTTCCAGAAGCGAGGATTGCAATTGTTGCCCGACCCTACGTTGCCGACATTTATCGCGGCCAGAAAATATGCGACGAACTCATTTCCTACGACCCCAAGGGCGCCCACACAGGCGTGACCGGGCGCGAGCGTTTAGTACAAGAGCTTCGAGCGCAGAAGTTCGACGTCGCGCTGCTGCTGCAGAACGCCTTTGACGCCGCCTGGCTCGCTTGGCGCGCCGCTATTCCCGAACGCATCGGCTATGCGCGCGATGGACGCAGCCTGCTGCTGACCAAGAGAATTGCCGTCCCAAAGCGCGGCGAACTTCCGGCTCACGAACAGTTTTATTATCTGGAACTTTTGCGGCGCGCCGGCTGGATCGATTCGCTGCCGGGCGAACACTTTGTAACGCTCGACGTTTCGGAAGAACACCGCCGCCAAGCGGAAACAACTTTGTCATCGGCAGGCGCTCGCCAAGATATCGCGCGAATTGCCATTGGCGCAGGTGCGTCCTATGGTTCCGCGAAATGCTGGTCGCCGGATTGCTTCGCTGATTTCGTAAACCGATTCCGCCTGCACACGGATGCGGAGGTCATTCTCTTCGGAACAACAGCCGAAGAGAGCGTTTCGGAGGCAATTGTTGCGGGAATAAAGGGCCCATCGATTAGTTTGGTGGGCAAGACAGCGATTGCCGATCTCCCTGCCCTCCTCTCGCGCTGCCAAGTGTTTGTCGGCAACGATTCTGGCGCAATGCATGTGGCTGCTGCGGTTGGCTTGCCGGTTGTCGCGATCTTTGGCCCTACGGATCCTCACGGCACCGCCCCGATCACTCCGCGATGCACCGTGGTGCAAGAAAAGCCGTATTGCAGCCCGTGTTTTCTGCGACGTTGCCCCATCGACCACCGTTGCATGACAAGCGTGCGGCCGGAAGCGGTCGAAGCAGCGGCGCGCGGCTGGCTTCGTTCCGCGGAGGTGGCTTCTGGCTGAAGCTGTATCTCTGCGTCCGGCCGTCTTCCTCGATCGCGATGGAACGATCGCCGAAGAGGTCGGTTACTTGAATCACGCAAGCCGTTTTCGTATGTTTCCGTTTGCCGCGGCCGCGATCCGGCGGCTGAACGAAGCAAGATATCCGGCCATCGTGATCACGAATCAATCCGGTGTCGGTCGCGGATATTTTCCGGACTCACTGGTCCGCGCCGTTCACGACTTGATGACAAAGCAGCTCGCCGAACAAGGAGCGCATATCGACGCGCTGTACTATTGTCCCCACAAAGGCGATGACGCCTGCATGTGCCGCAAGCCGAAGCCGGGAATGCTGGAGCGCGCCGCTCGTGAACACAGCTTGGATCTGCGCCGATCCTTTGTTGTCGGCGATCGCTACGGCGATATCGAGTTGGCTCATCGCGTCGGAGCGCGCGCAATCCTGGTGCGTACAGGCTATGGAGCAGGCGAATTTCAGTGGCATTCAGCAAATTGGCCGGCGCCTCCGGATTTCATCGCGGAGAATCTCGCCGATGCGGCGGATTGGATTTTGAGGCCGCCGAAATGACTCGTGCTCTTGAACAAACGTCGTCACCCTCGGTAGACCTGCTTGCCCTGGCGGAATGTGTCGATAAATTTTCATCGAAGACGGTCGTGCTGCTTGGTGACTTTGTTGCCGACGAATTTCAGTTCGGCGATATTTCGCGCGTTTCTCGCGAGGCGCCGGTGTTGATTCTGCGGCACCGGGAGACGCAGGTGGTGCCGGGTGGGGGCGCCAACGCCGCGAACAACTTGGCTGCTTTGGGAGCGCGAGTGCGTCCCGTCACCGCCGTTGGCCAGGACGCTGCGGGCGACGCGCTGCTCGAATATTTCCGCAGCAAGCGCGCGGACGTTTCCGGAATTGTTCGAGTAAAAGGCTGGACTACGCCAACCAAGACGCGCTTCCTCGCCGGTTGGGCGCACACTGTAGGTCAACAGGTTCTTCGCGTGGATCGTGAGCCGCAAGCTCCTCTCCCGGCGGCCGCGCACAAAAAAGTCCAGCAGCTCTTATCGGCCAAGATTCGTTCCGCAGATGCTCTTGCGGTTTCCGACTATGGCTTTGGCGTCGCCAGTCCGGAGTTGGTTCGCCAAGCCGCCATGAAGCGTAAACACGGACTGGTTGTGACACTGGACGCTCGCTATCATCTCGCGGCTTATGCGAAAGCCGGAATCATCTCGGCGACGCCAAATGAAGCGGAACTCGAAACCTTGCATCACACGACCATCGGCTCGAACTTCAACGAGCTGACCCGCTGCGGTCGAGCGACCCTCGCCGCCATGAAGCTGCGCGCGCTTCTCGTAACGCGCGGCCGCGACGGTATGGCTCTATTTGAAACGCGCGATCGCGTGACGCGCATACCGATGCACGGAAGCGACCAGGCAGTTGACGTCACCGGAGCCGGCGATACAGTGCTCGCGGCTTACACTCTGGCGCTGGCTTCCGGCGCATCGCCGCTGGAGGCCGCGCATATCGCCAACATCGCTGGTGGCCTGGTAGTAATGAAGCGCGGTACTGCGACCGTTTCGCGGGCGGAGCTCCTTGAAGCAATTCGCCGCGATGCCGGCGGCTCCGGCTCGTAACCCATGCGCGCCGCGGAATCAAAAATCGTCACGCCTGAGCGCCTCCGTGAATTACTTGCGGAGCATCGGCAGCGCGGCCAAAAGATTGTGCTAGCGAACGGCTGCTTTGACACCTTGCATGTAGGCCACATTCGCTATCTCGAAGCCGCGCGTCGCGAGGGCGATATCCTGACGGTCGCAGTGAACTCAGATTCGAGCGTCTGCGCATTGAAAGGCGCTGGGCGCCCCATCCTGCCGGAAACTGCGCGTGCTGCGCTGGTCGGTGCGTTGCGAGGCGTCGACTATGTTCTGCTCTTCGGCGAGCCTAACGTGGAAGGATTGCTGGCGGACTTACGTCCGGACGTTCACGCCAAGGGAACTGACTACACCACCGAGACCGTCCCGGAACGTGCCACATCCGCCCGCCTGGGTATCCGTGTAGCTATTGTCGGCGACCCGAAGGATCATTCGACGCGCGAATTCCTCGATTCCGTGCGCAAGGCTCCGCATGCCTGAGCCGCGCTTTCTTGTGGTTCGGCTTGGATCGCTGGGCGACATCATCCACACTTTTCCCGCTGTCGCGGCGTTGCGCGAATCTTTTCCGGCCGCGCACATTATCTGGCTCACGCATCCTCGATGGGCGTTTCTGGTCCAGAGCGGCGCTCTAGCCTCGGAAGTATGGACCGTGGAAACCCGCGCACTAGCGTCTTTGCGAGAAGTGATTCGGCGCTTGCGGCAGACTTCTTGGAGTGCCGCGATCGATTACCAAGGCTTGTGGAAGTCGGCCATGCTGCCGTTCTTCGGCGGCGTATCGCGCCGCATTGGTTTCTCTTCGGCCACAATTCGCGAGTTTGGCGTGCCCGCGCTTTATACCGAGCGTGTAAAGACGAGCAAGGCGCACATTGCCGAGCAAAATGGCGACTTGTCGCTGCGCGCTGGCGCGCAGCGCGGCACTGCCTCCGTGAGCGTGCAGATTCCGGACGAGGACCGAGCCAAGGTGTGTTCCCACCTGCGGGCACAGGGCCTTGATCGCTACGTTGTCCTGAGCCCAGGGGGCGGCTGGCGCTCCAAATGCTGGCCGGCCGAGCGCTTCGGAGCTTTGTGTCGGAAGCTGCGAGAATCTCAGGGGCTGCGCTGTGTCGTTAATCTTGGACCTGGTGACGACGATTTGACGGCAGCGCTGATTGGTGCAAGCGGCGATGCCGCCCCCTTCCTGTACCGTGGCAATCTCGGCGAACTGATGGCACTTTTGCAGAGCGCCGCATGCGTCGTCGGCGGCGACACAGGGCCCCTGCATCTGGCGGCGGCGCTAGGTACACCCACAATCGCTCTCTTTGGTCCCACCGATCCCGCCCGGAATGGGCCCTACCGAGGCGACGAGGCCCAATCGAGCGAGCACAAAGACATCGTGCTGCGCGCGCCCGGCGTGCGCACAACCCATGCACGTGGTTCGCAACCGCACCCGTCAATGCTCGCCATCAGTGTTGATCAGGTGTTTGACGCCGTGTCTCGTTGCGTTGGTGCCGCGAGATGAGCGCTACAGCCTTTTTCGCGCGCTGGCGCGTACGCCTGGGATATCCATTGGCTGCCGTTGTTCTGTGGCTCGCGCGACCCTCGCCCAAAGGCATTCTAGCCGGCGCTGCGGTCGGAGCGATGGGGTTGTGGGTTCGCGCGCGCGCCGCGGGTTACCTGCACAAACAAGAAGTTCTCACGGTCACCGGACCTTACGCTTATACACGCAACCCGCTCTATCTAGGCAGCTTCATCCTGACCATCGGCGCCGCCATCGCCACGCATTCCTGGTCGTCCGCAGTGATCCTGTTTTGTTATTTCACTTTGTTCTATTCCTTCGTCATGCGGCGTGAAGAGCGCGAACTTTACCAACATCACGGCGACGCATTTCAGGAGTATGCGCGAACCGTGCCTTTGTTTTTCCCGCGGCTGACGCCCGCGAAGCTCTCATCTGCGAATGCCGGTGCGTTTTCATTCGCGCAGTACAAGAAAAATCGCGAGTACCGCGCCATGATTGGCTTCCTATTGCTGTTCCTCGTCTTTGTTGTGATCTGGCGCTTGCGCTCGTTGTAAACCGTCGCTGCCCGCGGGTAAGCAGGGAAGGAAGCACGTCACTTCCAGTCCGTGACCATCCATCAGAATGTGTACGGCGCCATCGCGGTCGGTTCGCAGAACGCGAACACCGGCGTTCGCGAGCCGCTCGAGCAGCTCGGCATTGGGATGGCCATAAGGGTTGTCTTCCCCCACGGAAATAATTGCGAGACGCGGTTTCACCGCCGCCAAGAACTCCGGAGTCGTCGAATTCCTGCTGCCATGATGCCCAATCTTCAGCACCTCTGCCCGCATCTGATCCTGGCCGCCCTCGGAAAGCATTGCCCGCTCGGCTTCTTTTTCGGCGTCGCCCGGCAGCAAGAATGCACGGTCCGCATACCGCAGCCTCAGTACCAGTGAGTCGTTGTTCTTCGCAGTGGCCGAGGGGGCCGCCGAAGAGATCTCCGGCCAGAAAAACTTGCCCTCCACATTGTCCCACGCGAAACTTTTCGCGCGCGTCTCGTGCTCGATCGGAATTTTTCTGTCCCTTGCCAACTGCTCAATCTTCGCTAACGCGGGTGAATTTACCTCGCGGCCGATCCACAACTGGCCGACGCGAAAATTCTCAAGGACCGCGGCCAAGCCCCCAAGGTGATCCTGATGCGCATGGGTGAGTGCGACCACATTTATTTTTTGGAAGCCGCGCGACCACAGATACGGTGAAACCGCCTCTTCCCCTGGATCTATTCCGCGATTGCTTTGTCCTGCGAATCCCCCGAACGCGCCGCCGCCGTCGATCAGCAACGTCTTGCCATGTGGAGAGACGACGAACAAAGAGTCTCCCTGTCCAACATCCAGGACGCTCACCTCCAGCTTTCCGGCAGACCATGCCGGAGAAAACGGAAACAGTGCAATAAGTAAGGAGCACGCCAGCAATCCGCCGCCCAGGCCCGAGGCGATTCTTCGTTGCCACGGATGAGCAACTCGCAGAATTGCCGCTAGTAGCAGCGCAAAAGTGAAGAACACAACTACCACCCATAGATGCGGTCCAGGAACGCGATAACTCCATTTCGGCAAGCGCGCAAACCAATGCACAATGTGCAAGAGCACCAGCGTGATGGAAGTAAGCGGCGCTGCGAGGATCCTGGCAAGACCGGGTAACAGCAGCGCGCTGCCAAGCGTCATGAACCCCAATGGCACGACGATGCCGGTCAGTGGCACAGCGGCCAAATTTACGAATGGCGCTGCCAGCGTGATGCGATGGAAGTCCCTCGCCATCAGCGGCAGCATCCCAATTTGCAGGGCCAGCGTAAGCACCATGAGTTCCCAAGCGCGCAGCGTGAAGCCAATTCCGCCTGCAAGCGCATTTTCGACGGGCGCGGCGATCCGCGGCGGTAGTCGCGCCGCGAGCCAGCTTCCTGCACTTCGCAGATCGATCCGGAACTGCGCCGCGCGGGGTTCGTGAGCCGCATCCCGGGTTACGTCGCGCCATCCACGCAGCGCTCTGGCGTACGGCTGCACGTTTCTCTCGAGCCATGGCGCCGCAAGGCCTGCGATGCAGCCTATAGCCAAAAACGTAAGTTGAAAGCTGGAGTCGCGCACCGCTAGCGGCCGCGCCACCAAAAGCACCAGCGCCGCTATTGCCGCCGAATTCAAGACGTCGAGCCTGCGGTAGAAAAAGCTCCCGAGCACCACAATCGCCGTCATCAACGCCGCCCGCAGCACGGGCGGCCGCTGTTCGATCACCGCCACGTACGCGAGCAGAAGAGTCAGCGTGAACACCATAGTCGCCACCCGCGACAACCGCAGTTTTCGGCCGAGCCAGTACAGAAAAAACGCCAGCGCGCCCACGTGCAATCCCGCGACAACCAGCACGTGGAAAACGCCCGTCTTCTGAAAGTCAACCGCCTCGTCTCGTTCAACAAAGCTGCGGTCGCCGAGCAGCATCGCGCGAAGCACGGCCGCGACCTCCGGCCGACCGTCAAATAGCTTGTCGACCTCCTCTCGCAGCTCGTGCCGAGTGCGCGCCAGCATCGTGCCGGCAGACCACGGTGCCGCGGACAAACGGTGAATCAGTTCGGGCGAGCGAAGCGTCGCCACCAAGTCGATGCCTTGCGTAGCCAGGTACGCGCGGCGGTCGAATACGCCTTCATCTCGGAAAACTTGCGGCCGCCTGGCCTGCGCGAGGACCGTCACGTCATCACCCGCATGGAGGGCCGCCAGCGGCGGGTCGTCTGGCCGCGCCGAGAAGCTCAATCGCAACCCTCCCAGCGCCGTGAGTTGGGTGTTCTCGTACTCCACGCCGGCCAATTCGACTTCCAGACCGTAGCCCCAAGGCAATTTTGTGGGCTCATCGCGCAAAGTTCCGTGCCACCTCAGCGGCGTGCGCAAATCAATCCGCCCATTTTCGATCAGGTTGACGACGTGAGTGCTAGGAAGGGGCCGCTCGGAGATCCACGCTCCCAGCACACCCAACAACATCCAACTGGCACCAGAAATAACGGCAGCTTCACCGACTCGCATCCGGTTCAGCAGAAGGACCCCGACAACAACGAGGAAAGCGGCGGCAAAAAAACCGACGCCAAGCCAGAAATGAGAAGTGGCCAGCCGCACGACCGGCGGCCAGAGGCCGAGAGCGACACCGCAGGCAAAAGCCGCGGCGATCGCCACAGCCGGGAGCTTCATGGAGCACGCCTCAACCGCACAAGTGTTTCAATGTGGTACGTCTGCGGAAAAAGGTCAAACAGGTGCATATCCGCAATTTCATAACGGTTTGATGTGCTCGCAGCCTCGCCGCTCTTTTTCGATCCCGTCAGCACCGCAAGATCTCTCGCAAGTGTCGACGGATCACAAGACAGATAAACGATCTCGGCAGCGCCCAACGCCGCCAGTTTTGCGGCTGCTTCCGCTCCCAGCCCGGAGCGCGGCGGATCAAGCGAAACAAAATCGGGTTTCTCATCCGTCTTCCGCAGGAATTCCTCCGCATGCTCGTTGTGAGAAATCACCGGTACGCCCGCGCTTTCCGCGTTGACGTGCAAATCGCGCGTAGCCGCCAGGTTGGCGTCCACGCTTACCACTCTCTTGAAGCTCCGCGTCAGCGGCAGCGTAAAGAAACCAACGCCGGCATAAAGATCAAGCGCGGCCTCGCCTTTAGCGCCCGCAATCATGGTCTGCAGCAGATCTTCGATCAAAAATCGGTTCACCTGGAAAAACGAAAGATGACTCACGCGATAGCGAAAGCCCCCGGCTTCGTGAAACAAATACCCCGGCCCGGTCAGCTCGAACCGATCCTTGCTCTCGTCGAGCAGCAACAAGCTTTCCAGTTGCGGCAACGCCTCTCGAAATGTCGCCGCCAACTCCGCCGCCGGCTTTGGGAAACGCTCGAAGGCGACGTTCAGCGCAAGCTTTGCATCCGCCGAGTCAACGAAAGCCTCAATCTCCAGAGCTTTCTCGGGCAAGCGGTTCGAGCGAGCCAATTCTTGGAGTTGGCCGAAAGTTTTCGCCAGCAAGGGAGACAGCACCGGGCATTCGTCGATCGGGACAATCACCGAGCTCTCCGGCAAGAAATATCCGATCGCCCGCGGGTTTGCATTGCGCACTGCCCACTGTGCGCGGTTCCGGTAACCGTACCGCTCCGCCGCATGCTCCTGAATCGGTCCGCTCCACTGAATTCCGCCAAGCCGCGAAAGCGTCTCCCGCAAGATCTCTTTCTTCAGCCGCAGTTGCTCGGCTGCCGGAATATGCTGGTAATGGCAGCCGCCGCAGGTCTGAAAGTGCGGGCAACGCGCCCCTTCGCGCTGCGCCGAAGCCGACGTTACCTCCAGCAGTTGTGCCCACACCAGCTTCTTGCGCTTGGACTTCGCGGCCGCGCGCACTTCCTCTCCCGGCAGCACGTAAGGCACAAAAACCGTGTTGCCGTCGGCGTGTGCCAGTCCGTCGCCGCCATACACAAGCTTCTCAATCGATACGCGTAACTCATCAGCCATAATGTGGTCCTATTCTGCGACGATTCGCGCGAAAAGAAAAGGCGCGCGCTCAAGAAAAGTAGTAGAGGCTTAGCCGCGGCAACCCAAACTCTTCCAGCAGGCGCTTCTGCGTGTATTTCTTCTCCACCAGCGCCACTTGCTCCGCTTTCATTTTGCGCCGGTAAGCCGACAACTGTCCATCGACCTCGCGCCGGATGCGCAGCAGCAAATCTTCCGTCGCGTGCGTCATCACCAGCGCCGATATTTTATCGTCCAGAACGGTCAACCGGCGTTCCAAATCCTCGAAATCGATCTTCGCAGGAGGATCCAGCAGCAGCGAACTCGCCCCCACGGATTGCGCAATTTCCGCCAGCCGCCCGGCCATTTCTGGATTCCGGCCTTCATCCTTCTTCGCTGCGGCCGCAACCTGCGCCGCATTCCTCGCAAGATACGCCTTCAACTCCTCGCGCGGAAACGGTTCCTTCGCCTCGCGACCATTCTTCGGCGTGCTTCCCGCCGCTGCCTCCAGTCCTTCCTCCGCGGCTTGCAGCACCGCATCCGTGCAGTACGCCAGGCTCTTCAGCGGTTTTCCTGCTCCCCGTCGGGAGCGCTGATAACTTTCAAACGCGCGGTCGATCCCCTTCAGCACCGCTTCGAGCGGCACCCCCGCTCGCTGCCACGTTTCCATGATCGCCCAGTCTAGCGGCGACACTAGCAGGTGCGCGCCCCGTTTCTTCCAGAAATACTCTTCGATTTCCGTGAAGTAGTTGAAGTAGTTCCAGCCGTCCATCTCGTTGAAGTCCGCAGCCCGGGGTACTAGCGCGGCGCGCAGCTCACTGCTCACTTCTGTGCTTTCTTCATCTCCGTCGTCGCACGCGGTTCGCGATGCACTGCGGCAATCTTACCTGGCTCCGCAGCTTGATTCTTGCTCCAGATGATCTGCAATCCCGACAGCGTCAGAAACTCATCCGTGTGTTGAATGTGTTTCGACCCGCGTGCCACCAGCTTGGCGTGACCGCCCGTGGCCACCACCGCCGCATCCTTCCCAAGCTCCACTTTAATTCGCGCCAGCATTCCGTCCACCATATCCACCGCTCCGTAATAAAGGCCCGCTTGAATATGCGTGACCGTATTCGTTCCGATCACTTTTCCGGGATCCTTGATCTCCACCCGTGGCAACTTCGCCGTCCGCGCAAACAGCGCCTCCGACGAAATTCCCAAGCCCGGCGCAATCACGCCGCCAAGATATTCGCAGCGCTCCGAAACCACGTCGAACGTAATCGCAGTGCCAAAATCCACGACGATGCACGGCCCGCCATATTTGTGAAACGCTGCTACACCGTTCACGATGCGGTCCGCCCCGACTTCCAGCGGATTATCCACGAGCACCGACATCCCTGTCTTCACGCCCGGCTCCACAAACAGCGCCTTCTGCCCGAAATAAATGCGCGCCATCTCCCCCAGCGTCCAATTTACCGGAGGCACCACCGAGCTAATGATCACCCCGTGAATTCCGTCGCGGTCCAGCCCCGCCAGCGTGAACAGGTTGCGCGTCAGCACGCCATATTCGTCGACGGTCTGCTGCCGCGCGGTTGTCAGCCGCCAATTGGCGATCAGCTCCTCGCCTCGAAACACGCCGAGCACCGTATTCGTGTTGCCAACATCAATGGTGAGCAGCATCTAAGGCGCCTCCGCCACGTCGCCCGCAATCACCGTCATGACTTGTCCGCTGTCGCGTTTCACCTGCAGCAATCCTTCCGGCCCCAGTCCCGCCGTCGTTCCCGTAAAGCTCTCTTTGCCGTTGCTCACCTGCACGCGCTTCCCCTGCGCATAGCTCGACACTTTCGTGAATCGCTCGATTACCGCCGCTGGCCCATCGCTCAAAAAATCATTGTAGTCGCGCTCGAATTCCCGCAGCAACCGTACCAGCAGCTCCAGTCGCGATTGCGACCCGCCGCTCTCCACGCGAAGCGACGTGGCGCTTGTTGCCAGCTCTGACGGAAACCTGTCCTGGTTCACGTTCAATCCAATCCCCACAATCACAAAGCGAATTTGTCCCGGCTCCGCGTGCATCTCCGTCAAAATACCGCCCACCTTTTTCCCGCCCACCAGCAAATCGTTTGGCCACTTCAGATCAACCGTAAGCCCCGTCTGCGCTTGAATCGCTGCATGCGCCGAAAGCCCGGCCATCATCGTCAGCAGCGGCGCCTGCACCGGCGCCAGCTTCGGCCGCAGAAGCAGCGTCACGTAAATCCCCGTGGCACGCTCGGAATGCCACCCACGCCCGGCGCGGCCTCGCCCAGCCGTCTGCTCTTCTCCCAGTATGACGGCGCCCTCCGGCTCTCCCGCATGCCCTAATTCCAGCGCCACGCGATTCGTCGAATCGACCTTCAAGAAATGGTAAATGCGCTTCCCGAACAACCTGCCCTTTAGCCGCTGCCGCAGCATGTCCGCCGTAAGAATGTCCGGCACCTTCTCCAAAAAATATCCGGTCCTGGGATGCCCCTTGACCCGCACCCCGAGTTCGCGAAGCCGCTCCACCCACTTCCACACGGTGGACCTTGAGACGCCGATTTCCCGCGCCACACGCGCCCCGCTAACCACAATGGTCGCATTTTCCGCCAGCAGTGTGACCAAAGCGGCGATTCGCCGGTCAGTCGTTCCGGGAAGCGTGTCCGTCACTGTTTTTTTGCTGCGTCTCATGATTGCGAGCTGGATGGCCGCGCTTCACGTAAGGGTGTGCGTCCGTAAGCTTACGTTTACCGCACGCGCTCCACAAGTAGGCTCAAGTTTGCCGACGGCGCCGAATGTGTAAGCGCCCCGGATGATAGAAAATCCGCACCCGTCTCCGCATACGCGCGGGCATTGTCCAGCGTGATCCCGCCGGAAATCTCGATCACGCAATCGCGGCGCAAACTCCGCGCTAACTCCACGCAATGCTTCGCCGCTTCCGCTGTCAGGTTGTCCAGCAGCACCGCCTCGGCTCCCGCTTCCACCGCTTCCCGCAACTCTTTTTCATCGCGCACCTCAATCTGCACGGACAAAGGCCCTGGGCCGGCCACCTCCGGATCCAGCCCGGCCGCGTCGTAAGCGCTTGCCGCGCGGGGAGCCGGCATCTTCAGTGAGGTATACGCGTGCGCTTTGTCCAGCGCCGCCTTCACACCTCCCGCCAGCGCGATGTGGTTTTCCTTGATTAAAATCGCGTCAAAAAGGCCAAAGCGGTGATTCGTACCTCCACCGCACTTGACCGCATACTTTTCCAGCGCCCGCAAGCCCGGTGTCGTTTTGCGCGTGTCCCGTATGCGTGCATGCGTCCCCGCCAGTTGCTCCACGAACCGACGTGTCAGCGTCGCGATCCCGCAAAGATGCGCCAGAAAGTTGAGTGCCGTCCGCTCGCCGGTGAGAATCGCCTGTGCCTCGCCGGCAAGCTCGATCAGTTCCGCTCCAGGTTCTACAAAGGATCCATCATTGTGCAGGCAGCCGATGCGCATCTTCGGATCCAGCGCCCGGAAAACGTTTTCCGCGATCGGCAGTCCGGCACAGACAAGCGTCTGCCGCGCCAGAATAGTAGCCTTCGCCGGGGTTCCTGCCGGCACGATGGCCATGGTCGTGGCGTCTCCCGACCCCACGTCCTCCGCAAGCGTGCGGCGCACCAGCTCTTCAATCTCTTCGGAGTGCCAATTCATGGCAGAGAACCGCGTGCACAACTATGCGGCGGTCTTGAGCTCCTCTAACCGCGAACGAAGCTTCCGCAATTCCGTCGTTTGTTCCGCAAGTGTTGCTTCTAATCCGCGCACGACCTTCTCGGGAGCACGGCTGCGAAACGTATCGTCAGCCAGTTGTTTCTCCTTAGCCGCAATCGCTTTCTCCAATCCGTCGATCTGCTTGCGCAACCGTGCGGCTTCTGCGGCGACGTCGATTGCCTCCGCTACGTAGGCGATGCGCACGTCAAACAATGCCGTTGAGCGCACCGCGCCTCCTCGCTGAGGCAGGCGTTCGGCGCTCACCGTCAATTCCGAAAGATTGGCCAGGCGAAGAATCCCTTCGCGGTTGGATTCTATTGCTTGCCGTGCGCGGTCGTCCGAGCTTGAGAATTCTGCTGCAACTTTCTTCCTCGGCTCGAGTTTCATCTCCGCGCGGATGTTGCGCAGGGCCACAATGACCTCCTGAACCCGAGAAAATGTTTCCAAAGCTCGTGCGTTTTTCCATTGACTCTGCGCTTCGGGAAATGCGTCTAGCGCGATAGATTTCGCTCCCGGTTGCTGCGGCAACTGGTGCCACAATTCTTCCGTAATGAAAGGCATGAACGGGTGCAGCAAACGCAAAGCCGCATCCAGCGCCGCGAACAAATTTCGCCACGCCGCCACTGCCCGCTCTTTGTCCGCATTCTGTAGTTCTGGCTTCAGCCATTCGATGTACCAGTCGCAAAAGTCTCCCCAGAAGAAGTGATACACACTCTGCGCCGCTTCGTGGAACCGATAGTTCTGCAGGGCCTCGTTCACTAAGCTGATCGTCGCTGCCAATCGCGAAAACAACCAGGCATCAACAAGCGGCACTTCACGGCCGGCGGCATAGGGTGCCTTCGCTCGAATCTCCGGCGCGGCCAATTCCTCCAGCGAAATGCCGCGCTCCTCAAGGTCGTCCAACTTCCCGAACAAGAACCGCGATGCGTTCCAAATCTTGTTCGCAAAGTTTCGCGCGCTCGCCAGCCGGTCGTCCGACAATATGATGTCCGTCCCTGGCGCGGCCATCGACGCCAGGCAAAATCGCATCGCATCCGTTCCGTATTGCTGGTTCAACGCCACCGGATCGAGTCCCGTGCCCTTGGACTTCGACATCTTCTCGCCGCCCGCCGTCCGCACCAGCGAGTGCAAGTACACGGCGCGGAACGGTACTTTGTGTGTGAAGTGCAGCCCCAGCATGATCATCCGCGCCACCCAGAAAAAAAGGATGTCGTATCCGGTGATCAGCAAGCTGGTCGGATAATACTTGCGAAAATCCGGCGTATCCTCCGGCCATCCCAGCGTGGAAAACGGCCACAGTCCGGAGCTGAACCAAGTGTCCAGTACGTCCGGGTCCTGCTTCAGCCTGGACGATCCGCACTTCATGCATTTTGATGGATCATCCACCGCCACGTTCACGTGCTTGCAATCCTCGCAATACCACGCCGGAATTCTGTGCCCCCACCAAAGCTGTCGCGACAGTGTCCAGTCCCGGATATTCCTCATCCAGTTGAAATATTCCTGGCGCCGATTCTCCGGCACAATCTGAATCTCGCCGCGCTCTACCGCCGCAATTGCAGGCTCCGCCAGCGGTTTCATCTTGCAGAACCATTGTGTCGAAGCCCGTGGCTCCACAATGGTCCTGCTGCGCTCGCATATACCAACGGCGTGTGTGTGCCCCGTTACTTTCTCCAGCAAGCCTCGCGTTTTCAAATCTTCGACAATCCTCTTTCGCGCCTCAAATCGGTCCAATCCCGCATAAGCGCCCGCCGCCGCGCTCATGTGCCCGTCGTCGGTCATCACATCGATTTCCGGCAAGTGATGCCGCCGCCCAACTTCAAAGTCATTGGGGTCATGCGCGGGCGTAATCTTTACCGCACCAGTGCCAAATTCGCGGTCCACCATCTCGTCCGCGATGATCGGGATCTCCCGCTCCATCAAGGGAAGCAGCACCCGCTTGCCGACCAAATGCTTGTAGCGTTCATCCTCCGGGTGCACCGCCACCGCCGTGTCACCGAGCATCGTCTCCGGCCGCGTCGTCGCCACAACAACGTGCTCTTGCGTGCCAACCACCTGATACCGGATATGCCACAGATGCCCTTGCCGCTCCTCGTGCAGCACCTCTAGGTCGCTCAGCACCGTCAAGCACACCGGACACCAGTTCGTCATGTAGTGCGCGCGATAGATCAGCCCCTCTTCGTACAATTGCACGAACACCATGCGCACGACGCGCGAAAGCTCCGGCGACAGCGTGAACCTCTCCCGCGACCAGTCGCAGCTCTCGCCGATCTGCTTCATCTGCCGCGTGATGGCTCCTCCGCTTTCTTCCTTCCATTTCCACACGCGTCGCACAAATTCTTCCCGGCCCAGCTTTCGGTAATCGATTCCTTGTTCCGCCAACTCCCGCACCACCACGCGCTGCGTGGAAATCCCCGCATGGTCCATCCCCGGCAGATACAAAGTGTTGTATCCGCGCATGCGGTGCCAGCGCGTCAAAATATCAATCTCCGTATGGTCCAGCATGTGCCCAATGTGCAGGGAGCCGGTCACGTTAGGCGGCGGAATGACAATCGAAAACACCGGCCCCGGCGTGTTCGGGTCCGCGCGAAAGAGTTGTTCGCGCACCCAGAACTCCGCCCATCGCGATTCAATTTGTTGTGGTTCGTAAGCCTTGGCGATTTCGCGAGCCATCCGAGTGCCTGCTCCTGGACCCTTAGCTTGCAACGGTAACGTGCGCACGTGAACACGCACGCAATTAGACTAATCTTTGACTATACGAGGGGCCATCCAGCGGCGTCAATTCATAGCAAAGGCAGGTACTGGGTCAGCTTGGAAGGCCAATTTTGGATCACTTCCGGATTGCCGACAACTCGCTAGGTTGGATTCTAGGGTTGTGAGTGTAATGACGATCTTACGCCAGTTGTCCTTAGCGACTTGCCCACAACACCGGAAAGGCTCGTGTTCGGCCATGGGTTACAGCTGAATCGGCACCGTGCGGAGAAAGCTATCGGTGTTCGGAGTTTAGACTCTTCGTAGACTGCTTACTGTCGACATAAGAGCTATTCACCAAATGAGCGTGGCGAAAAACGTAGACCCATTTTCCGTTTTCCTTGCGCCGGAAATCGGTCCACACGACGACGCGCTGGTCGGGCTCGTAGCCTTTTAGTTGGCGGTGGTAGGTAACTTGCCCAACTGCAATCACTCCATCGCCAGCGGGAAAATATTCAATATGGTCGATCTCTCCATGGATCGACTGCAAGGTTGCGAAGAACTGTTCCCAGGACCGGCGGACTTCATCGCGGCCCCTAAACAAGTCGGCACGGCCCGGAGAAATGAAGAAAACTTCGGGGCTGCTTGTAAACAAGCCCATTACTTTTGTCGTGTCGAGCAGCCTATGCCCTTCAAGAAGTTGGTGGTCCAGTTCTTGATTTGCGGCAAGCACATCACCGGGCAAAGCATTCGTGGTCTGCGCGACAGCCACGGTCCCGGCTAACAAAAACGACAAGACGAGCAATGGCAGGAAGCGTTTGTGCATCAGGGCTCTCCTTCTGCCTCTAGCGGTAGTGTTGATGCTAGTCCTAGCATGCGAGGAATACTATGTCTACCAATCGCTCCAAGGACCGTTCGTCACTGTCCACGGTCGACGGATTTTACCCACTACCAAAGGCGGGAAATCACGGTCAGGGCAGGGAATCAGGACTTCTTGGTGTTGATCTCGTCGCGAATCATCGCCGCAACCACCGGCTTCAGGATTTCGCGAGTCACTGCTTGCAGCATCTCTGGGCTCATTTTAGCCAGCACGTTCGCCACGAGCGCGTCCATGTCTTGCTGCGACGTCTCGGCTATCTTTACGGCACTCTCCGCCGGTTTTTCCACGGCGGCCTGTGTGACGCTTCCCAGCGCGTACGTCGTCTCCTGACGGATGTTCTCGACCGTTTCAGGAGAAATCGAGCCGTCCGAGATCAAGTCCGGCAGCGGGTTGTGCGCTACAGCTTCGTTCTGCACCAACCCTGGGTCGGGCACATACGAAACCGGCTCCTCACTCGGTGCCTCGGACACGAAATCATACGACACCGCCGCCTCTGGCTGCGGCTGTTCCACACTTGTCTCGCTGGCGCCGCTTGCCACCGGGACCGGCGGAGCATCCCACGTGGAGGCCAATTGGTTAGCCTTCTGAGCCTCTGCTTCCCATGGGCTGCTGCTCGTGCTGAACCACGAATTTCCCCCGCTTGGTTTCGCGGTTTCCTGCGAAGCCGCTTCCGGAGCACTCGCAACCACTGGCGACACAATCTCAGGCTCGGCCGGAGCCTGCACTTCCTCGATCGCCTTCGATTCCGCCAGCTCCGGCTCAGGCTTTGCGTTAACCCACGAATTCTGCAACGCTGCTGCCGGGGAACTCACGCTCGGCGTTGCCGGAGCGACAATCTCCGGTGCTACCGCTTCTTCCAATAGATTCTGCGTTTTCTCCCTCGTGGGAGTCCAGCTTTCCCGCCGTTTGCCGCGCGCAGCGGCCTTTTCCGATGCCGATTCCCCTGCGGGTTCTGGAGCGAAATCTTCACTGCCGCCGTCCCGCCGCCACGACGAGCTCGCCGAATCTTCTTCTTCTTCCTCTTCGTCCTCTTCTTCGGCGGCGTCCCAATCGCGGTCCGCAAGTTCCGGATTCGGCGGCGCCACGTAGGCAGCGTCGTCAACAGGGTCCGCGGCCGGCGCTTCTAGCAAGCTTCCGAACGCAAGCGGCTTGCCCCCCGACTCAATCTTCAGCGTCTCAGGTTTCGCTGGAATTTCCTCGACAAACGACGCGCTCTCGATCGCCGCCTGTTCCTTCGGGATCGCAAGAACTGTCGGCGCGCTCACTGCCGTGGAGTTCGCCCCGCCTGCCGTGGCAGGCCCGCCCACCATGGAAGGCACGGCCGCCTTTTCTGCCACCGCCGCGGCCTGCGCCGCGCTGGCCCGCAGCAGCGCCGACTTCACCATCGAAATCAGCGGATCCGGCGGAACAAACGGCTTCTTCAGCACCCCGTCCGCGCCCACTCGCTGCGCCTCTTGCTCATCCAGCGGATCAAACGCTCCCACCAACAAAATCACGGGAATATGCGCCAGCGACGAATCGTCTTTCACATACTTGCAAACTTCGTAGCCATTTCGCACTGGCATGAATACGTCAGCCAGCACCAGGTCCGGCCGCATATCGGAAATCTTGCGTACCGCGGCCTCACCATTGCCAACGGCAATCACGTCTATCCCGTGGTCTTTCAGGGCCAGACCTACCATCTTCTGGATGTTGCTGTTGTCGTCCGCAACCAAAATCTTGGCCACCGAACGTCCTCCGGGAGATACCGTTACCGCCCCACACACGACTGCACAATCGTATTGGAGCATTCGGGCTAATACGCGTCAACGCTAACTGGAAACCTGTGTGTCGGAAGTTGAATACCTGTCTCAATCCCCATACGCCCAAACAAATGAAAAGGCGGGCCCATGGCCCGCCCTTTCATCCTCTAAATTTGGGTTCTTGTTCCTAAACTACCAGGGAACCACTTTCCGCAGCCCCTTCTTTTTCTTGCTGCTCGACTCTTTTTTGGAGTCTTTCTTGTCGTCAGAATTTTGCGACCCGTCTGCCTTGTTCGCATTCGCGTCTTGCGAGCCGCCCGTCGCCGAAGAATCTGTCTTGGCCGGCTGCTCGCTTCCAGATGCTGCCGCCGCTGCACTCCCGTTCGAGTCAGTTGCGGGCGGCGCAGAGCTTGCCCCGCTGGCATCGCCCGTAGCGGGCGGCGCGGGTGTTGCCTCCGCCGGAGGTGCCGCGCCTCCTGGTGTAACCGTCTCTACCACCGCGGTATTTCCCGGCCCGCTCGACCCGCCAATTTGCGACCGGTTTCCCCCGCTCAAAATGTCCGTGGCCGAAGTGTTATCCGCCTCTGGCTCCAGGTTTGGAGGTCCGCTCTTCGCCGACGCAATCAGCTCCCCATGTGGGCCGGTGCGCACCAGCGCCAACGGCTTCTTCACCAGTCCATCGCGCTTCCGCGGCGCATTCTGCTCCGCGGTCATCCATGCCACTGCCTTGGGATCGGGCTGTGGCACCGGCGCCTTAAACGCCACCAGTTTGTTCTTCGCATTCGGCGCCAAGACCGAGAGCGGATAATTCTTCACAATATTTCCGTAATAAATCGAAGCGACTTCCCTGTGCTCGCTCTTCTCGAAAATGTCCCCCAGCATCCACAGCACCTTGTCCGACCTGCTGTAGAGCGGATAGCGCTTCGCAATCGAAAGCAGCCGTGCCGCCGCGGCGCGCTGGTCGCCCTTCACATAGTAGAAGCGCCCGATCCGGTAGTCGCCTTCCGCGATGATTTCCTGCACGTCGCGTAGCCGCTGCTCTGCCTTAGGGGCAAGCGGATCCTTCGGATACTTTGAGAGGAACGTCTGGTACTCCTCTTCAGCCGCTTTGGCCTCGCTGCGGTCCCGGTCCGGCTTGGCCATTTGTTGGTAGTGCGCGTTCGCCACCTGCAACTGCGCATACGCCGCTTCCGGCAGGAAAGGGAAGAACACGCCGAAATCTTTGTAGCCCTGGATCGCCTGGGCCATGTTCGCCGTGCCGCTCTCTTTGTAATAAGAATCGGCAATTCCCAGCTTGGCTTTAGCCAAAAATTCGCTGTCCGGGTAAGTGTTAATCAGTGTCTGCAAGCCCAGCCGGCCCACTTCCTGCCGCCCGCGCCGGATGTCCTCGAGAGCGCGGTTATACAGGATTTTGTCGGGCTCCGCGGTGTTGTCCGCGCTGGTCGACTTATTTACTTTCTTCTTCTTCCTGTGGAGGATCTGGGCATCGCTCGCGCTGGCGCTCAGCAGCAAACCCGCCAGCAAGGTGCATGTCAGAGTTCGGCGCAAATACAAACGTTCACCTCTCTCTAGAAAATCTTCCGCCGCCAACAGATGGCTTGGGCACGATCCGCTTTGCTCGGTGATATCCCCAGTATACCTGAACCAAAGGACAGGCTAAGCAAGAACTTGCCCCCCGCATCAGGCCCTCCTGTATCGGAAGTCTCCTCTTCGCCCCGGGTTGCCTTGGCATCCCGCCGTTGGCCGGACCGTTGTAGGCGCGCGCTTCAGTTTACCCTGCTTTGCCCTGAGCGAAAGCGAAGGGAGCCTCGAAGGGGCGCGTCCTCACTTGTAGCGGCTGGGCTTCAGCCCAGCTAGCGAGCGCAGCGAGCGCTCCGAGGGCTTCGTCAGCCACGATTCATCGTTTAATCAGATTAGCCCCAGACAGACTCTGACCTGGTCCTCGATCTGGCGGAGCGTGGCTGTTGAGAGGGCGCCTAGTGGCGGATACTTCAGCAAGCTTTTCTCCAGGGTCGTAACTTGCTCGCACTTTGCCCAGCAATCAAAATTTAGATTACCCTCGCCCTTCTTGATAGGCACTCGCATACTGAATTTCTTGTGCTCCACACTCGTGATGCCAACCACACAAACGTCCAGTGCAAATTTGTTGATGGCGTCCACAGAAAGGACAACCGCCGGCCGGGGTTTGTCTAGCTGAACCAAGTAGACCTCACCGCGTTTTGGATACCAACCTAAAGGAGCGGGCATCAATCTCTGCCAAATGTCCGGATAGACGCTTTCTCGAACGCCTTAGTTCCCGCACGATGCTCCTCTGCATCCGCAAAGAATTCCGCGGCTTCGGCCTCCAGCCGGTCATATTGCTCCTGAAGCATGGCGCGTCGTAGCAGCTCGTTCACTCGATCACTGGCTGACCGCTCACCTTTAGTTTCATCCACGTAGCTGCTGATATCCGGCTCAATGGTAAAGCTCTTGGATATTCTCATAGCTATTCTAGTGTCTTTTATACGATAAAGTATACCCATTCTGTTTGTCAAGGACAGGCTCTAGCCTGCCCGCGCCTTCCCTAAAGGGCCTGCGTTTAGGCCTGAGGCCTTGCTCAGTTACTTCGATACGGGAGCCAAATAGGGGCGTTCCAGAACCGTAGTTCGCCGGGAGGGAAGCTCGCATTCGTCGATGCGATCCAGAATCCGAAGTGGGATGCCAATTTCCTTGCAAGCCTCTACCGCAGCGTCATTGAAATACAGAAACACAAGAAACTGACCCTGCTGCCTGTACTTGGTTCGCGCTACTAAGCCTTGCGTGTCGGTCTCGACAGTTGTGTACACCAAGATTTTTTCTGCGTATCGAAAGCTGCTCTTCGTCATCCGAGAGTCGAGCGTCTTTGCTAAGTGAACATGCGGCAGCGAACCTGTCGAAACCTCATCTAAGGTCAAACCTACTACCGAGAACATTTTATCCTCTGCGGCGCTCATCGTTCCGCGCACTGCCCGCGTCCTTCAGGTCACCGGGACCGCGTGTCATATAATCTTCCCCGCAAACCAGCGTCGTAGATGTCCGTTGAACCCAATTGTTCCGAAAGGGTTACACCGCTTTTTCTGTCATCCCGACCGGAGCGGCCCGGCTTTTTTCCACTGTGACCCAACTCAGCAATGATGACCAAGCTCGTTTCTCTCGTCCCCCCAGATGGAACCAAGAAGCAAAAAACTTTTGCGGCTCAGTTTAAAAGGGTGCAACCACCTCAACGGCGGTTGCGCTCTTAAAGTTTTCGCCCAACTGTAGCGGCGCATCCGGCGCATAATTCTTGGGGCGCTCATACTCGCTTCTTTTCAATCCGCAATTTCAGGGCCTCAAGCTGCTGCTTAGTCATGCCTTGCAGAGCCATCGCTGTGGCCAGATACAAAGCGGGAACGTGTTTCATTCTGTTGCCGTGTTCTACCTTGCGATGGAGTTTCTGTACTTCTGGGTCAGCGCCCACTTGCAAAAACACTTTATACGCATCGGGGATGGGCAGGGTCTTTTCAATCAGGCCATGCTTGACCAGAATCCGATGATACGAAGGTACTGCCAACGCAGATGCATGGGTCGGCGGAGCACGCTTGCTTTGTTTTGGGTGTTTCATCGCACTATGCTGACATGTTTTTTCTCAATCCGGCGTCATTTCTTTAGCGGTCATGCGGTCTGACTCTATCTTTTCTGTCATCCCGACCGGAGCAGGCCGCCTTTTCCTGCGCTGGTTTTTTTGAGCGCCGGTTTACCCCGAGCACCGAGGGGCCCGCGCAGTGGAGGGACCGTGGCAACTTTGCAGCCTAACCCCTGTCACCGTGACCCAACTCACCAATGAGGACTCAAGCTCTTTTCTATCGTCCCCGCCAGATGGAACCGGGATGAACATAGGTTCTCCGATCCGTTACTCATTTCCGTCCCGCTGTAACTGCGCAGCCTAAAGTCGTCCTGGCAGTTGGTTTGCACACTTCAGCGGAATCCACTTGTCCGGTGTGCGCGCTAATCAGGCACGTGGATTATGTCCGAGTTCGACGTCATCCGTGTCTAACGGGAGTAGAATACGAGCGAGCCATGCCCGGAAGACCCGCATCGCTTCTTTTTGCGACTGCCCTATGGTCTTGCGGAGCGATAAAACTGAAATCGAAAATTCCGAGCCAGAGGTAAGCGAAGGCGAAAAAGCCGTGGAAATGGAGGTATCCCGCCCGTTCGTTCGAACTTTCCCCCAACCAGGCGTCTGCCGGAGCCCGAAGTTTACGAAGATGCGAGCAAACGCTCCCGCAGGCCAGACCGAGTGCGAAAGGAGAATCCAATGAGGAGACACGGGACCACGCTGGTATCTGTTTTTATTTTCGTTGAGGCGGTTCTGATCGCGGCGTGTGCCAAGCCCTACCACGAGGAAAACGAACGCTACGTGTTCGTGGCCACAAATATTAACTTGCCATACTGGCAGGAGGCGCAGGCGGGGTTTTTGGACGCGGCCAGAGCGCTCGGCGTAAAGGGTGAACTGATTGGTCCGACGGGGTACGCTCCGAACGCGGAACTAGGAGTGTTTCGCCAGATCGTGGAACAGCAGCCTGCCGGAATCTGCCTCTCCGCGGCGCGGCCCGAGATTTTCCAGGCGGAGATTGACAAAGCGGTGGCGGAAGGCATTCCGGTAATTTGCGTGGATGCGGATGTGCCGAATTCGAAGCGCGTGCTGTACATCGGGACCGATAACTTCAAGGCGGGCAGAGAGAGCCTGAAGCGCATGGCCGCGCTCGTTCAGCACAAAGGGAGTATTGCAGTCATCGCGATTACAGGACAGCGTAACCTCGATGATCGAGTGGCGGGCGTGGTGGACGCGCTAGCGAATTTTCCTGCTCTCAAGGTGACAAAGATCCTGGATGACCAGGGCGACGCGCGACGCGCGTTTGACCAGGTCTCTGATCTGATGCAGAAGAAAGAAAAAGTAGACGGAATTATTTGCTTGGAGGCGACAGGGGGCTCCGGCGCCGCCGCAGCGTTGCACCGCTTCAACATGGAAGGCAAGCTGCCCATTGTGGCCTTCGACAACGATCCGGAGACACTTGAATGGATCGACCGCGGCGCAATTACCGCCACCATCACGCAAAAGCCCTACGTTATGAGCTACTACGGGCTGAAGTTCCTCGACGACCTGCACCACAACGCGGTGCATCAATTCAAAGACTGGCGCACCGCCCTGGCACCCCCCATGCCCACGTCCGTGGATACTGGCACGGTGGTCGTGGACAAGAGTAATCTCAAGCTCTATCGCGAGGGTCTGACCGCGCACCCCAAGCCCCTGTAGAGGTTACATGTCCAGTGCGGATCGTTGTTGGTACGGGGTTAGGATGAACGGTGCGCAAATCTTATCCAGCGTTTCAGGTAAAGCGTCGGCGACGCCCAAAGACCTCGCGCGCGCCCCCTGGAGCGCATAGCGCACGTTCTCCTGGTTTATGTAGCGCCGCGCGTTTAGGCCGGCACTCGTAGTTTTGCCGCTGCCTTACGTAGCGGCCGCTTTCTGAAGCGGGCTCCGACGCCCTTCGCCGTTGCGCCGCCAGATTGAACCAAGAACCAAAAAAGTTTTACGGCTCAGTTTAAAAGGGCGCAAGCACCACAACCGTGTTTGCGCCCTTGATTCTTTTGGCGTGTCTCGCGGTCTCTTATTTCGTCCCCACCGGAAGCTCGGCACGGATAAACGCCTTAATCCCTTCCACTCCCGTCAATCGCAGACACAGCAGGCTGCCCTCGCGCTCCAGGTCGAGGTGAAAGTCAAAAAACGGGCAGCACTTGCCCTCCGCAACCACCCACTCCGCCAACTCAGAAAGAGAGACCTCCTTCGGGCTGTACTGAAACTCGTAACCCTTCTCCGACTCCACGGTTGCTCTGCGCAAAGCCATCAGCTTGTCGGTCAATTGCGTGTGACTCGCGCGTTCCGCCGGGCTCAGTGCCTTGATGTTGCAGTAGAATTTGCTTTGCACAACCGTCCGCTTTTCTGCGTTGCCTGCCGCCGCCGGCTCTTGCGCTTTCGCCTCCGCGCAGTTCCCGGCCATCGCTAGCAGCGACAGGCCTGCTGCTGCCGCTATCGCATTCCTCGTTTTTGCGAACTTCTTGTCCATCTTCATGGCCATCTCCTCCGACAGTATTTGCTACCTGCAGTGCCAAATGCTAAAACTTAAAGTCGGCTTTAAGTCAAAGAGTTCATTGAGGCCACCGGAGGTGCGCTTTGAAGATTGGAGAACTAGCCACAAATGCCGGTCTTCGGGCTTCCGCCATCCGTTATTACGAGAAGTTGGGCATCGTCTCGGCACCCGACCGTAAGGGCAATCAGCGGCGCTACCCCCAGCGACGCCCTCAACCGTCTGCTGCTCATCCGCTTCGCCAGCGACATGGGCTTTACCTTGGCAGAGATTAAAATTTTTCTCAGCGGCTTGCGAAACGACGCTCCCGTCGGACCCCGCTGGAGAAAATTAGCCCACCGCAAAATCAAGCAGGTCGACGCCAGCATCAAGCGTTCGCGCCAACTCAAATCCCTTCTCGAACATCTCCTGCTGTGCCGTTGTCCCTCGCTAGCGGTGTGCATCCAACGGCTGAGCCTTAGTCCGACCATGCAAAAGCTACAAGGCGCCGGTCCCCCATCCTCGCGCTCTTTGTAACGGTGGGTTCGCCCCCGCGCCCCCAGTTGCAACCAAGAAGCAAAAAAGCTTTGCGGCTCAGTTCAATAGGCCGCAACCACCTTAGCCGGTACCTGCGCCCTTAGTTTTCTGGCGTAATGTTTCACGCGTTGTGGGGGTCGGAGCTTTAGACTCAGAGCCGTTCAAGCTCATCGAAAAAGGAAAGACTCACCTTACTTTTCATCTTGTCCCACGCGAATTTCATCGGGACGGGGTTTTTGAACACAAGGTGCCCTTCAAGCTCAATCGGTGAGGTAAGCTTCAGCGCCCTAGCGACTTCTTCCTTATTTGCCTCCAATATCGCCAGCCGGTTGAGATGCCTTTTTAGATGGTCGGGCTTCCCGTCGGACCTTAACTCTCCCCGAAAATCGGCAAGCTGCTTGGATACCTCACCCAAGGTTTTGTGAAATTGTAGGTCTTTGCACTCCATTGCGAGAACCCGACCCGAATTCGGGCGCCACGCCAACACGTCGATATCCCCATAGTTTCGATCAAGGGGCCGGCCAAAAAGCTTCGTCAATTTGACTTCCGGTTCAGCACACCACTCGAGTTCCTTCATTCTATTTGCAACAGTCGAGTTGAACTTCGTTCTTTCCACATTGTTTGCGTGACCAAGCCAGCTGCGCATTTCCTGAGACCGCGCCTGCGAAGACGGAACCTCGCCAATATGGAAGGAGCTCGCACCGACAAAAATCGCGTCGCGCACTAGTCCGGGCGAACACAGAACTTCCGGATCCTCACCCGTGCCAATCTGGACAAATGGGCGGCGCAAGATAGATAACCGCCTATGGAAGCGCCACGGAAACCAATCCTTGTTCTCGAATTCTGCTGGCACTTCACGCCACTTGGGTCGCGGAATTGACATGAACATTTGAAGTGCCTCGGCGGCGTTCACTAAGGAAACACCCGCAGCGTCTGCGAATAAACCGACCAAAACCGAGCGCGGCAAGGTAAGGATTTCGGTGAGCGGATTGCGAGCCGCGTCTTCCAGCTTTGTCAAAAACTCGAGCATACCTTCCAACGAAGTCCCAAATTCGGCGGCCCACGCATCGAGGAACCGAGCCTCTATCACTGCCGAAATAGGTGCAACCGGGGCAGGTTGTGAATATAAGTCTGTATAGGATTCGCTGGCCCATTTTACTTGGGCCTCCGCGATCGTTTGTCCGAAGGGTCCATAAATTGAGACTGCAAGCGATTGATTGGCTTGGATGTCGCCGAGCGGCGTGATCCTGAGCCGTGCTTCCATCGCACCCCAATGTATTGCATCGGACCAATTGCCGAGATGGTAGGCGTGCATTGCAAGAGCCATCGCCCGCGACACGTCAAGGGTGCCCGGTATTCGACCGCCAACAAACGGACACTCACAGATCGCTGCCTCTAACAATATCCGAGAACCGACAAAGCACGCGTTCAGCTGGCTGTTGTGTTCAATGATCGTGCGAATGGCTTTGTGCTTATCGTCATGTATCGCCACATTGGCCAGAGCAGTGCGGCTCCATAGATCGCGATCGCGAGCGGCGGCCTCATGACTACGCAACGCTTCTATTGCGAATGATTTCCGATCCAGGCCGCGAAGCAGACCACAGAGTTGATCAAGTACTTGGGTAACAACCGCAGCCAAATAGGCCGTGCAGTCGGACACGCCTGAAATTTCTGGGACACATTCCCTCGAGCGCACACTCCAGCCCAAACCGATCCGGACAGCAGCCTCGTCAATGGCGTGGGCAAAGACCGGCTTACTCGCTGGTGCCGACCCAAAAAGGTCTCGAAATGACTGGGCTTGTAGCCGGTGTATATGCCTGGCCTCCCTATTAGGACATATTTCATTGATGAGCCTTGACAGGTGCTCAGCGTCGGGGTCCGTACCGCTCGCGGAGGCAGCACCGGCGACCAAGGCCTCTACAAGAGCGCGTTCAGCGCTGTTTTCCGCTTGCGCAAAACCATCATCGAACCCCTTACCGACGCTGATTTGAACGTCTGAACAACCAGGTTTCGCAGAAATCACCAGCAATCGATGCAGCTCTTCCGCTGTCTTCGGTCTTACGAGCCCATGCGTTTCTCCAACAACCTCATCGAAACTGACGCGAAATGCGATCGGGCCCGAGGGGAGCGTGGGAAACGCTCGGTCAAGAACTAGCGCAGCTCGTCTCAACCACGTGCATAACATCTGCCACCGGTCATACAAGCCCGCCTTTGGCGAGTGCTCTGGTGCAGAAACCTCGACCCACCACGGCCGCTTTGGCGCTACGAAGACTGCGCGAAGTCTGCCCCTCGGGCATCGTCCTCACTTCCATATAGCGGAGCAACACGCTCTTCCTCGAATTCCGATCTATCCAACTTGCTGACTTTAACCCACCGACCGTCTAAATCGACGACGCGGTGAGGCTCCCAATCTGCCATAACGCTCGCTCGCAACCGTCGAATCGCGTTTTGCCGCACGACCACGACGCCTTTGCCCTCGTGTATAGACGTAAATCCCGGGGGCAACTCATCATGTGGAACGAGATGACCACCTAATTCCATGGACCACGCCACGAGGTTGAGGAGTCCATTAACGTTCAGCAACTCTGTGCTTAGCTCGGCGATCTTTTCTCGCGAGTCGAGCAATCTCCAGAGCGAAAGCGAGTCGAAATTCCGCAACCGGCTTAGCGTGATTAGGTTGTGGGCCCCAATCCACTCAAGCCTCCATCGATCAGGAACACCATCCTCCAGCTCGAAGGTCAGCGCACGACCGAACCCACAGTTCACGAAGAGCGTTATCCCGTCCTGAAAACTCATATTCTTCCTTGCTTCGCTTGACGCACGCTCTATATGCCAAGCAAGAAACGCCCCTAAAGACTTAGGGTCAGCATTCATTCCGTTGAGGCCGTCCCGCAGAAAGTCATCGAGCGCATCAACAAAAAAGACCAAATGAAGAAATCTGCCAGGGTCGACCTCTGTCATTGCTCCGACCATCGCCCCGCCGAGTATTTTCTGAAATTCAATGGGACCGGGGAGCCATTTTCCTAGAATTGATGTTTCAGAGAAGAGTTGCCCATACGCGTTGCCGAGTGCCCGTTCGAAGTTGGCTGCCAAGCCCCTGGAAACAACATATTCGATTAGCATTCGGGTAATCGCTGACGAGATTGCCGTGGGCAGCAACAGATGTAAGCAGGCATCGTGCCGCGCGAGGGGTCGGCGTTCAAGGTCGGTATGCCCTACCGTCTGAGCTCTCAGCCGAGACGCTTCCTCGAAGTTAAAAACGAAGTCAGCCAATAACTCGTTCGATAGCCCCAATCGTCTGAGGTCAGCCTCCTCAAAGCGGAGTAAGCGAGTTCCGGTCCCCAATTGATCGACGATTGCTTTTGGCATCTTCGCAAGAGGGATTTCCTGTCCCAAGCTATTTGCGCGCACGCCAAGTCTTGCTGCGACCGCTTCCGAAAGCTTGAGTAGAGCCTCCACACAGTCGCGAATCCGATTAAAAGGCTCGCGATCAGGCATTCCCTCAATGATGTCAAGTATTCTTTGAAGATGAAAACCCGCTCCCTCACGAATGCCTTCAAAGATTCGCAAATTTCCGCGTGGCGTGTTAACAAGACTCACGAACATATCTTCAGCGGGATCTTCCATCCGGCCGCAATGGCCTTTGCCCAAACCATCGAAGCTATTGCGAATGAATTGGGCCGTGGGTACTGCTTTGCCATGACAATACGCGACCGATAGGTGAACTAGAACTTCTAGCCGAAGACAGTTTGCTTGGAAACCCGGCAGTGCTAGAAGACGGCCGAACTCCGCAGCGGTCTGCAAGGGTTCGAGACCACCCAACGCCGCAACAGTTTCTTGGTACTCTTGGGCGATCTGCTCGACAGTGAGGTCGCTAGCTAGAGGTTGGGGAATCTTGTCTATTTCCGAACCATCATAAGGCATGAATACTTACGATACGCCACTTTAACAGTGAAGAATAGCGAAGCCAGTTCTCACACTCTTGCAGTTTTTTGGGTCTGCAACCTACGCGCAAGTCATTCAATTTACAGCCTTTATTTGTAACTTGACAAATAGTAACGGATGCGGTAATCTTCAGATCAAGGTTCTGCTGAAAGTGTCCCCGTTTCGTCCCTTCCTTCTTCCGCAACCCCGTGTGTTTTCTTGTAGCGTGCTACTCCTCCCGTCATCTGCATCACGTGGCGTCAATATCTCTTCCGTGCTCAGCACCTTGCGCATACTTCCCGTCGCCACGGGGGTGTACCCCTTCACCCTGCTTGCCCTGAGCCTCGAAGGGAGCGACCATCGGGAGCCGAAGGATCTCAATTGCTCACCATCTCCTTTAGAATCAACACTTGCAAAGGCAATAATATACTTGACAAATCAGATGGGCTAGGGTATTCTTTTTTAGGTGAGAGACATGAAAAAACCTAAAACCCTCCAGCAAGCCGTCATCTACTTTGCGGACCCCGACAACTGCCTCGACTTTATGGTGAAAGTCCGCTGGCCGGATGGCGTCGTGATCTGCCCCACCTGCGGACGTAATGACGTTGTATTCCTCCAGAATCAGCGCAAGTGGCAGTGCAAGAGTGTCCATACCAAGCGGCAATTCTCGGCCAAGGTCGGGACTATCTTTGAGGATTCTGCGCTCCCTCTCGACAAGTGGCTTATCGCTATTTGGATGGTTGCGAATTGCAAGAACGGAATCAGTTCTTATGAAGTTGGCCGCGCTCTTGGCGTCACCCAAAAGTCTGCGTGGTTCATGCTTCACCGTATTCGGCTTGCAATGCAAAACCGCTCTATTCTCAAAGTCGGCGGCGACGGTGGCGAAGTTGAAGTAGATGAAACTTTCATCGGCGGGGCTGCGCGAAACATGCACCGCGAGAAACATCGTCGCCGGATTACTGAGACTGGCACTAAAGACAAGACTGCGGTCTTCGGCATTCTGGAACGTGGCGGCGAAGTCCGCGCTATGGTCGTTCCGAATCGCAAAAAACACGCGCTGCAAACCAACATCAACGCTCACGTGAAGGCAGGCAGCGCGATCTACTCTGACGCGCTCATGTCCTACATGGGGCTCAAGGAAAATTTCCGGCACGAAGTTATCGACCATGCGGAGTGCTACGTTGACGGACAGGTTCACACTAACGGACTCGAAAACTTCTGGAGTCTGCTCAAGCGCGGATTGAAGGGCACCTACATTAGCGTCGAGCCGTTTCACCTGTTCCGGTATCTCGATGAACAGGTGTTCCGCTACAACTTCCGGTCGCTGGAACATGATGGACTTCGCTTCGAGCATGTTGCCTCTCACATCCTAGGAAAGCGTCTCAGTTATGCCGAGGTCACTGGCAAGGTGGGTCAGGCGAATAGCCTGCCCAACTAGACTGCCTCGCGGGAAGCGGAAGATTTCCTAGATTTCTTCCGCTTTTTAGCGGCTTTTTCCGCATCCAGCTTGGCTTTCAATTCAGCGTGCGGGACCGCAAGCAATTGTCGCGTCATGTTCTCGAACTTGTCGTATTCGTTCGATTTCTTCGTCATATTGATTTCAACGCTCTCTTTCTCTTTATGTCCGTAACCAGACGCGCGACGGCGCTCTGAGAAAGCGAGAAATCGCCAATCGCGTCGTCAATGTCGAGCCAATCTTCTGGATGCATAAGAGGATTGCGTTCCAAAGAACGGATGTTGTCAAGGACGGCCAATAATTTTACATCAGCGCTGTTCTGCTTCAGTATCTCGATGTAGTAACCCCAATCTCTTTTCTTGGGAAGTGACCCCGTCAGTTCCACCAAGTACTGTCGGATAACGCATTCGACGCCTCGAAAAGAGTGAAAACCCGATGCGGTATATCTCTCTACGGCCAGGCATTTTCCTGCTTCTTCAAATTCCTTCTTTGCGTCATTTTCAATAACGCTCCAAGATTCTGGCGAGAAGCAGTTCTCAATCTTTTCGATCAAACTGTGCGCTGACAAGCACCGCTGATTTTCGACGCATAGAACATAATTATGTTTTGCTTCATCTTTCAGAGCGGTTTGCATGGCACTAGCGCCGTTTCGCAATTTAGTTGCTTCATAATTTGTGACGGGCCTATCTCTGGCTATGGGAGGCTGTTGCGGAATCATTTCGTTGATGCACTGTAGAAGCTCGGTAGTTTTTGCGGCAGTATTTGGAAAAACTCTCGCCGCCTCTTCACCGAACGATTCGAGTGCAATCCTTGCAATGCCCAAGTGGCCCGCAGCCGCACTCAAAGGGATTCCTTCTTCGGCTAGATGGAGCGGGTAAGTACACATGCTAGCCCAATAAAACCAATACACATCTATCTCAACCATTCGACTTCCTCTTATGTGGCGAACGGCAATCCACGGAACCGCACTTCCAAAGGGCATAACCAGCCAACCTTTCTGTTGACTGGCAATAACATGCTGACTTTAGACTTTACCACTTTGATTCGTCAACTATATTATTGCCCTTGCAAAAGTGTATCAAAACAAACGACTTCAACTCCCTTTAGAATCACCACTTATGAAAAACATAGGGGGGAGGGGGCTAGATCTCTTTTGGCCCCGCTGCCATCGCATGCACCACGCAGCGACTCTATCCTCTCCGCCCTCAACCAGTTGCGCATACTTCCTGTCACCACGGGGGTGTGGGGTCCTCCAACTTTTCTCGCCACTCGCCATTCGTCACTCGCCACTTTCTTCCCCTGCCGCTTACGTCGATTCGCCGCGAATTCGCCTTGCATCTCCGGCATTTCCCGGCTTAACCTTAAAGGCCTCTGCGCCTTACGGTCCCAGCACCCTACGCGAAGGAGACGCGCAAATGGCCACCTCGGTTTGGAAGGGCTATCTCACTTTTGGCCTGATCTCTATCCCTATTCGCCTTTTTTCCGCTGCGCGCGGCGAGCGCATCAGTTTGAACCAGCTCCACAGCGTTTGCCACTCGCGCATCAAGATGCCGCTGTTCTGCCCGACCTGCGACCGCAAGGTGGAGCGCAACGAAATCGTCAAGGGCTATGAATACGAAAAAGATCAGTACGTGCTCTTCGACGAAAAAGAATTGGACAAGATCGAGCCGGAATCCGCGCGCTCCATGGAAATTCTCGAATTCGTGCGGCTGGAAGAAATCGATCCCCTCTACTACGAATCTTCCTACTACGTCACTCCGGAAGACGAAGGCAGGAAGGCTTACCAACTTCTCCTCGACGCCATGGAAGAATCCGGCTACGCCGCCATCGCCAAAATCACCATGCACCAGCGCGAGCACATCGTGGTCATCCGTCCGCGCGACAATGGCATGACCCTGCACACCATGTTCTACACCAACGAACTTCGCGCGGTCGCCGAGTACGGCAAGCGCACCCCCGCCGCCGAACCGAAAGACGCGGAAAAGAAACTCGCCACGCAACTCATCGAAAGCCTGGCCGCCAAGTTCGAGCCGGAAAAATACAAGGACCAATACCAGGAAAGCATGAAAGCGATGATCGCCGCGAAACAAGCCGGCCAGGAAGTCGCCCAAGTGCCGCATGCCAAGATGGCCCCCGTCATCGATCTAATGGAAGCCCTGAAAAAGAGCATCGCGGAAAAATCGCAGCCTGGCGCCAAGAAGCCGCCCGTCCGCGCAATTCCCGCGGCTTCCGCGCGGCAAGAAGAACAGCGAACGCAGAAGAGAAAAAAATCAGCGGGGTGAGATTGGCGGCGTGAAATTTCCCCACGTGCCGGCCCTGTGGAAAACAAAAGTTTTGCCGATGATATACTCGCGACGATTACATGGGAGCAACCGATCGATTCACTCGGACTGAGTTCCAGCGCCTCCTGGACGTCTCCGACAAGCAACTCAACTACTGGGAGCGCCTGCAATTAGTTTCGCCGCGCAAGGGCGGCGCCGAAAAATTTTACGATTTTCGCGATCTCATCACGCTGCGCACTGCAAAGCAGCTAATCGAAAAAGGCGTCTCCGCGAATCGCCTGCGCCGCTCGCTCGTCGCGCTGAACGAAAAGCTTTCGCAAGTGCAAGCTCCGCTCACCGAGTTGCGCATTCTCGCCAACGGCCGCGACGTAATCGTGGAACACGACGGCGCCCGCCTCGAGCCCATCTCCGGCCAGTTCGTGCTCAACTTCGACACCCGCGAACTCCGCGACAAAGTGCGCGTCATGCCGGAGCGCAGACCCGAAGACTGGTTCGCGCTCGCCCTTCAGTACGAAGCCGATCCGGCTTCGCGCGCCGAAGCCATCGACGCGTACCACCGCGTCCTGTCCGCGAATCCGCGCCACGTCGACGCGCTCATCAATCTAGGAATGCTTTCCTACGATGGCGGCGATCTGGAAAAAGCCGCAGACTGTTTCCGCCGCGCCGTCGCGCTCGAAGAGAGCAACGCCGTCGCGGAGTTCAATCTTGGCAGCGTCTTGGAAGAAATGGGCCAACTGGAAGAGGCGCGCCAGCATTTGCGCCTCGCTGTCCGCCTGGATGCAAACTATGCGGACGCTCACTACAACCTGGCCTTCGTCTGCGAAAAACTCTCCGCGCGCGCGGAAGCGCGCCAGCACTGGCAACTCTACGTCGACCTCGACCCCGGCAGCCCGTGGTGCGATTACGCGCGCCAGCGCCTAGCCACAACGAAACCGTAAGGAGGTGCTACGACGTTACTTCGGTGCTGGCTGCGCGGTCGGAGGCAAAATCCCATTCAGGCGCAAATAAATTGCTTGCGCGCCATAGTGATCGTTCCATCCATCGCTCAGTGCGATCAATGCTGCGGCGCGCGAAGCCGGACGGTTTCCAAACAGCACCATGGATTCGCCCAACTTGGAGTCGTCCACACTGGCTAGCGCCGTGCCGCAAAATTCAAAGGACGCTTTCAGAGCCGCGACCAACTTTTCCTTGCCGTCGCTGTCCGCCAGCTTCGTGTCCGGAGCGGCCGCGCCGGAAATTTTGGAGCACAACAAATTGTTGGACTGCGCGATGTGCATTACCAAGTGCCCGAACGAGTTCATCTCCGGGGTCGGCTTGAATCCATATTTTTCCGCGGGCATCAACTCTGCCGCTGCCACCATGTTCTTGCTGAAGCGCGTCAATTGCGATTTCACCGTCGTGCTCACCGGATTCGCCACCGGCGCGGAGCTCTCCTGCGCGCGCGCCGCCACCACCCCCACCGCAAACAGCGTCACCAAAATCAGCCATCCTGTGCGTTTCATCGCCGTCCTCGCTTTCTGTAGAGCGCACGAAGGATACCTTTACGTGCGTCCAACAAACAAGCCGCTCTGTATGGAAATGGGATAATTGCCTGCGATTTAAGCGACGCCCTTGACTGACGCCGTGGCTTCTTTTGCGGGAACGATTTCAATGGGCAGCGTGGCTGAGACCAGCGTGCCGCGCCCATTCGATTGCACTTCGAGTTGGCCGCCCATTTGGCGCAGGCGCTCGCGCATTCCGCGCAAGCCCACGCCGCTGAGCTTCCCCAAGGCCAGTGTCGTTTGCGTTTCCGCGGGAATACCTTTACCCGCGTCTCGGACCTCGAGCCGCACTTCGTTCTCCGAGCGCGCGACGCGAAGCGCCGCCGTGCTGCTTCCGGAATGCCGGTGAATGTTGGTCAGGCATTCCTGCACGACGCGAAACAACGTAATCTCGAGGTTGCGCGGGAGACGACCAAAATGATCGGGCAGCTGTAAATCCACGTTGATCTTGCTGCGTTCGCTGAAGCCGTCGATATACCATTGCAGCGCCGATTGCAGTCCCACCTCGTCCAGCAGGGGCGGATGCAGCAGGTGCGAAATCGTTCGAATCTCGCTAGAGATCTCTTCCAGGAGGCCGGCGTTATCCGCCAGCGCCTTGGCGGCCGCGGGACTCAGCACCTCCGCTTCCTGGTGCACTTGGGCAGTGTTCATGCTCACCGCCGCCAGCATCTGCCCTACGCTGTCGTGCAGCTCGCGCGCAAACCGCCGTCTCTCTTCGTCCTGGATCTGCAGGAGTCTTGCGGAGAGCTCGCGCACAACCTCCGTTTGCCTCACGAGTTCCAAGTTCTTCATCTCGAGCTCTTGCGTGCGCTCGCAGACGCGCTCTTCGAGCATGCTGCGAAGCTGCCGGTGCTCGGTGATGTCCAGCCCTGAAGCGACAATCATCACCACTTCGCCGAGTTCGTTTTGCACCGGGTTGAGTGTCCTGTCCGCGAACCGAATGGTGCCGTCGCGCAGCGTATACTGGCATTCCTCGCGAACCACCAGGCCTCTCGCCGCCGTCTCCACGCTGGTTCTGGCTATTGCTTGCTCTTCCGGCAGAGAGTGCCACCACACGTCCCATAGCTTGCGGCCGATAACTTCTCCGCGGGTGAATCCCATGCCTTCAAGCGCCGCACAGTTCGCCTCCAAAACCGTTCCATCGATGGACAACATCGCCAAGAACGAATACGTTTGCGCGAAAGCCGCTCGCAGAAGCTCCTGATTTTCCCGCAGGTCTTTTTCCGTACGCTTACGCTCGGTAATGTCGCGAGCGATTTTCGACGCGCCGATGATTTTGCCTTGGGAATCCCTGATGGGCGAAACGGTCAGCGAAACGTTTAGCCGCTTTCCGCCTTTCGTGACGCGCACCGTTTCGAAGTGCTCGATGCGCTCTCCATTTTTGAGCCGCGTAAGGATTTGCGCTTCTTCCTCGCGCAGCTCCAGAGGAATAAGAATGGTGATCGGCTGCCCGATGGCTTCTTGCGCCGAATACTCGAAGATGCGCTCCGCAGCGGCATTCCAGCTGCTGATGATTCCGTTCAGGTCCTTGGAAACGATGGCGTCATCCGATGATTCCACGATAGCAGCGAGCCTCGCGCTGGCCTGCTCGGCGTGCCTATATTCGGTGACGTCCACGTTGATGCCGATCATTTTTTCCGGATGGGCGTGCTCGTCAAAAGAAACTTTTCCACGGGCGCTGATTTTTCGGATGGCCCCGTCCCGGCGCCGGATGCGGAATTCGCCATTGAACTCCCCCGTTCGTAGTCCTTCGTTCGAAATTCTCTCCGCTTCCGCGCGGTCTTCCGGTATCACGCAGGACAAAAAGTCGGCTTGCGTGCCACCGAACTCTCCAGCTTTCATCCCGTACAATTTCTCAATTTCCGGGGACCAAGTATTTATTCCTGTTTTGAGGTCCCATTCAAACGTTCCGGATTTTCCGGTAATGTGCGCCAGCGCCAGTCTTTGCTGGCTGTCCCACAACTTCTGTTCCGCCTGCTTCCTCTCGGTGATGTCCTGGATTACCGAAATTACGTACTGGACCTCTCTGGCGCCGTCGCGAACTGCCGACACCGAACGCATTACCCATACCCAGGAGCCGTCTTTCCGAGCGTAGCGTTTTTCGATGGAGTAGTGATCGGATTTGCCTTCGGAAATCCTTTGCGCCTCCACAAGCTCTTGAGCGAGATCATCGGGATGGGTAATGTCTTGATACCTCCTCTTGACGAGTTCCGCGGCGGTATATCCAAGAATCTGGCAGAATTTTTCGTTCACGCGAAGCCAGCGCCCTTCGCGATCAAGGTGCGCCACGCCCACGGGGGCGAGCTCAAAGGTCGCGCGAAAACGTTCCTCGCTCGCTCCCAGTTCGCGCTCCAGCGCTGCGGTGCGTTGCAGCACTTCCTGGGGGTCCACGAGGCTTGCCGAATTCGGCGCGTCCGCGACGAACTCCTTGCCGCGGCTCACCGCTTCCACCGCGTTCTCCAGTTGCTCAGCGATGCTCGACTTCACCACGTAGCCGCGCGCGCCGGCACGAAAAGCCTGTTTGATGATTTCTGCCGACTCATGCTGGCTCAAGATCAAGACACCGATATTCGGCAGCACGTTGTTGATCAATCGGGTGGCTTCAAAGCCGTTTAGCCTGGGCATACTGATGTCCATCACTACGACGTCGGGCTTAAGCTGCCTGGCCTTTTCCACGCCGTCTTGCCCGTCCACGGCCTCTCCGCACACCTCAAAATCATCCCGTGCCGCCAGGAGCGAGCGCACACCCCGCCGCACAATTTCGTGATCGTCCACAATAAGAACGCGTGTCAGATAAAACCTCCTCTGGGTGTCACGTCCCCTGTCTCTTCCTACGAGAGCAAAGCGACCGGTCCGCGGGGACTGCGGATGTCGGTTCGCGGGATGCGAAACTGACTAATGGTATCTATGGGGGAGCGGCGGCAAGAATACGGTAAACACTGTACCCGCCTAAGGTAAGTTCTGAGTGGTTGTAGGGAATCCGAAGCGGCTATTACTGAGGGCTATCCAGCCACTGCTCCAGCTTGTCCCGCTCGGCCGGATCGATATCGCGAAATTCGAGCCCCATTCCCAGCGGTGTCTGTGAATACACGACTCCGGCAATCGCGCAAAGGGTGCGCTCGCCATGCGCGATGGCTATCTTCACGGCTGTGCCTTGGGGCAGAGGGTTAACCATATCCATGTAGCAACCATGCCGGCTCAGATCTCCGGTTCTCGCACTGAGCCGTATTTCGGTATTAACTTCCATGATTTCCGCCGAGGCGATAAAAGGGACGCGCGGCGAGCGACGCAGTTCGGTGGACATGGGCGGGCTCCTGGTTGGCAGCTCTGCGGGGAAGTACCGGGATTGTATACCTATCGTTCCGATGGAACAATGCCCGTCGCCAGCGGGCAGTGGTCACTTTAAAAACACAGCCGTTCCCGGAACGGCAGTCTGCGGACAGTTAGACGCGGTTGTCCTGTTTGCGCGCTACGCAGGACTTATCGGGAGACGCGGCCCGGTGCGGATCATATTGGCGAGCGATCGCCACAATGGCCAGCACGATCAGCGGGGCGACTCGCACCGACCACGCATCCCCCACGAACGAGTGCGACGCGAACGAGGAGATCAGTTCGAAGCTCACTCCCGCATACGCCCACTCTCTCAAAAGGCGCGTCTTAGGATATGCCAGTGCCGCAGCCGCAAGAAGTTTCCCTGCGCCCAGCAAATAACAGAAGTACCAGGGGTACCCAAGGTGGCGAATGGTATCGGAAACGATCTGGTTGTGGAGGAGGTCCTGCACACCAAACACGACCAAAAACACCAAGGTCAACCCGGCGAAAATCCAATAAATCACGCTGTCCCCTTCAGCTTGCGGTTGGCCGACTGGCTCATCCTGCCTGCAGCCTTCTGGCTGGTGGGCGATTCGACGAGACAGACTGTTCGCGCCCAACACCGTGCATCAGTTCACGACGAGCGTGACGTTTTGCGTGCGGCTGATGCTCCCTGATGCGCCAGTGACCATTATCGTGTACGTGCCTGCAGGTGTGCCACTCGGATTGCTCGGCTTCTAGTCGCCAACGGGCCTCCACCACAGGCGGCCATCGCCGCAATCACAACCAGAAGGATTCCGTTCCGGCGAGCCAAGTCCATCGTCGCGAGTGCCTCGAGGGCGATCATTTTTTCACGAGTAGCACGCAGTAGTCGTCTTCAGGCCAATCGTTCACGGTTTTAACCAACTGCAGCCCGGCCGAGGTCAGTTCTTCAATAACCACTTTTTGGGGTATCCCATGGCCACCGCGGTTCGGGGGCACACCTTCAACCGGATCGAGTCCGGAACGGGGCGGAAATTCGATGATGGCCAACCTGCCGCCGGGTTTCAGAGAGCGTAGCAGCGCCGCGTCGAATTGAGCCGGCTTGGTCAAATGGTGATAGACGCGACGCAAAAAGATCGCATCACAGCAATCGGCGGGAAGATTCGTGTCCGCTTCCTTGCTCTCCACGACAATTACATTTGCCAGGTGCCGCTTGGTCACCTCGGATCTCAGGATGGCAAGTTTTTCTTCGTCAATTTCGGTGGCGAAGACTTTTCCCGAGCCGCCTACGAGTTGCGCCGCAGCAAAGGCGTACTTGCCGTCGCCCGCGCCGATGTCGGCGACGATGGTTCCCGGCTTCCACTCCATCAGGGTTGCCAGCCGCTTGATTTCGTCAACGGCATCGGCGTCGGCGCGACGCAGCAAACCAGCGAGAGTCAATGCGGCACAAAACAAGGCCGCTGTCAGCAAGCGTTTTCTATTCATTGCGCACCTCTGAGAGAAACGAAACTCCTTGAATTAGACTCGAACCCGCGATTTTCCGCTTTCGCGCTAACTGGCTCTCTACAAATGAACACTGAATTCATGGATTAGTACCTGTTGGTGAGAGTCCGAGCTGGGCTGACTCCGTGAAAGCGGCAGCCCTTCGAAGCTCCCCTCGAAGCTCGGGGTAACAGGATAAACAAGACTGCCGCACTCCAAAGCGCCTCAACTGCCTTGCCGAAAGCCACGCCCATACGCTAGAGTTCCCGTTCATTCGAAACAGCATGCCGAAATCAACGCGCTACAAACCCAAGTCTAAACGCAAGGCGCTGGAAAGCGTTCGCACGCTCATCCCGCACTCGCAGATCCAGCGCCGCATCGCCGAAATGGCGCAGGAAATCCGCCGCGATTTTCCAGCGGAACCTCTCCACCTGGTTGGAGTGCTAAAAGGCTCGGTGTTTTTTCTTACCGATCTAGCGAGGCAAATGAGCGGAGAAATTTCTCTCGATTTCATCGCCGTCTCGAGCTATGGAAACGACACACATACTTCCGGCGAAGTAAAGCTGACGCGCGATCTGGACTCCAGCATCGAGGGAAAGACAGTCATCGTCGTCGAAGATATCCTGGACACAGGCATGACGTTGCAATATCTCCTGCGCGTTTTCGAACAGCGCAAGCCCAGGCGTATTCGTGTGGCTGTGCTGCTGGACAAACCGGAGCGGCGCATCGCTAAGGTCCGGGCGGATTATGTTGGCTTCACCATTCCCAACGAATTCGTGGTGGGATACGGGCTGGACTATGCCGAGCGCTACCGGAATCTCGCCGACGTGGGCGTGCTGACTCTCGGTGCGAAAGAGAAAAAAGCATAATCGGTTACGTACAGCCCGGCCAGTGACCGCGCTCCTGTTATAATGTGCCTGCCGCATGACTCTTGACGAACATACGACCGTGGCCCCGGCGCCGGCTCCCGAGGTCTCCGCCGAAGTGCTGGCGACTCTCACGGAGATCGGCGAAGAGGTAAACGCTTCGCTGGATCTCGACGAAGTACTGGCGCGCACCGCCGCGCTGATTAAGCGGCACATCGATTACGAAATTTTCGGCGTGTTCATGTTCGATGGCGATGGCTCTTACCTGAAGCAGCGTTTTTCGATCGGGTACCCGCGCGAACTGGCGGAAAACTTGCGCGTTCCGGTGGGGCAGGGAATAACGGGCACCGCGGCCGCGACGGGCCATTCCGTGCGCGTGGGTGACACGCTCACCGATGCCCGGTACATCAATGCCATTGAAAATGTTCGCTCGGAACTTGCTGTGCCGCTGATGCTGCGCAACCGCTGTGTGGGCGTGCTCGATATTCAAAGCCGGCATCCCGATTATTTCACGCGCGAACAGCAAAAGATTTTGACTCTGCTGGCCAGTCGGCTGGCTATCGCGGTAGAAAACGCCCGGTTGTTCGAGAAGGTTCGCGCGCAGGCGGACACGCTGCTGCTGCTAAACGAAGTCAGCCGCGAAACGGGTTCTATCTTGGATGTCGAAGAGCTTCTGCGGCGCGCCGCGGAGCAGACCAAACGCGTGATCGACTATCAAATTTTGAGCATCATGCTCTATGACGAAGAGCAGAAAGTCTTCCGTCATCGCGTGGACGTAAAACACGGCCAGCGCGTGCAGGGCAAGCTGCGCGCTGCGGCCAGCGAAGGCATCGTCGGCGCCGCCGCTACGCTCAAGGAACCTGTGATTGTTCCGGATGTGTCGGTTGATCCGCGCTATCTCATGGTCAACCCGGAAACGCGTTCCGAGCTGGCCATCCCCATGATTCACAAAGGCAAAGTGATCGGCGTGCTGGACCTTGAGAGCTCGCAGCCGAATTACTTCACGGAGGATCACGTACAGACCCTTTCGATTCTTGCCGGGAACCTTGCGGTGTCTTTGGAAAATGCGCGCCTCTACGAGCAGGTGGCTCGCGACGAAGCGCGTTTAGAGCGTGATTTACAAGCCGCCAAGCGCATCCAGGGCGCGCTGCTGCGTCCGGTGCCTACGGAGGATTTCGGAGTGGACCTGGCTGCGCGGTATCTCTCGGCGCGCGAAGTGTGCGGCGACTTGTACGAATTTTTGCGCTACGGACCGCAGCAGCTCGGGATTGCGCTCGGCGATGTGAGCGGCAAAGGAACCGCCGCCGCATTGTACGGCGCGGTTTCCATCGGCATCATGCGCAGCCTTGCGCCGCAGAAGCTGCAACCCGCGGAGATGCTGCGGCAGATGAATCAGCTTGTGGGCGAGCGGCGCATTGAAGGGCGATTTATGACCGCGTGCTTCGGCACCTGGCAAAAAGGGCGCAGCAAGCTGCGCGTGGCAAACGCCGGTCAGTCGCAGCCGCTGCTCTATAAAGACGGCCGCTGCGGAAAAATTGAGCTGACCGGTTTTCCTCTCGGCATTTATGAAGATGTCAGCTACGACGAATGGAGCGTCACACTGGAGCCGGGCGACATTCTGGTGTTCCATTCCGATGGGATCGCCGAAACCACGAACAGCGAAGGCCAGTTTTTTGGCACGGCGCGCTTGCGCAAACTCATCGAGGACAAGCACGAAGTTACGGCCACGGAGTTGGCGGACATTGTCCTGCGGGAGGTGGACTGGTTCGCGGACAGCGCCCCGCTCGCGGATGACCGCACCCTCGTCGTGCTGAAAGTGCGATGAGGGGCGGCACTGCGCGGCAGAACAAGAAGACTTCTCTCCGCGGTGCTGGCCGGGCTAAAGCCCGGGCACTACAACTGGTCGATCCGGCAACGTTCACACCACACTTTTCCTGGAAAAAATCTGGGAGCAATTCCACGACCAGCGAATCGGTGCGGTGCGAGGGCATCTCGCTGAGCGACTTAGCGGAAAAGACCGGGACACCTGCGTACGTCTACAGCCGGGCAGCGATCGGCGATGCTTACAATGAGATTGTCGCCGGGCTGGGCGCTCTTCCGCACACGCTCTGCTTCGCGGTGAAATCGAACGGCAACCTGGCGATTCTCAAGTATCTCGCCGGCTTGGGCAGCGGCTTCGACATTGTTTCTGGTGGCGAGCTGCAGCATTTGCAGCGCATCGGCGTGCCTGGCAAACGTATTGTGTTTTCTGGCGTGGGCAAGACGCGCGAGGAGATGCGTGAAGCGCTTCGTTATCGCTCGGCCCGGCGCAGCGGCTCGCGTGGCATTTTGCTTTTCAATATTGAGTCCGAGGCCGAGCTCGAGGCGTTGCTGGAAGAATCCGCACGTGAGCGGAGGCGCGGCGCGGCAGTGCCGGCGGTTTCGATTCGCGTAAATCCCGATGTGCAAGCCGGCGGCCACCCGCACATCTCGACCGGACGCCACGGGCACAAGTTTGGCTTGGATTGGGAAGAGGCGCGACGGCTCTATCTGGTGCATCGCGATTCACGGGACATTCAATGGCGAGGAATCAGCGTGCACATCGGTTCGCAGATCGTCGCGCTCGATCCGTTTCAGCGGGCCCTGCGACGATTATCGGGTTATGTCAGTGAGCTGCGGCGCGCGGGAATTCCGCTCGAATACCTCGACTTCGGAGGCGGGCTGGGTGTTCGCTACCTAAACGAGAAAGTCGCCGCGCGAAAGGCCTACGCGCGCATGGTAGCGCAAGCGATTCGGCCTTTGCGCTTGCATCTCTTGCTGGAGCCCGGCCGGACGATCATCGGACCGGCGGGAGTGTTGCTGACGCGCGTTCTATATGTGAAGGAAAATCGCGGCAAGACTTTCGTCGTGGTGGATGCGGCGATGAACGACCTGCTGCGGCCGGCTCTTTACGGCGCGATTCATCCCATCACGCGCGTTACGCGCGAGAGTCAAAATCATTTTGCTCAACAACGTGTGGACGTTGTCGGTCCCGTTTGCGAAACGGGCGACTGTTTTCTGCACGATTGGCCGCTGGGAAAGGTGAAAGCAGGTGAGGTGCTGGCGATCTGGACCGCCGGCGCGTATGGGATGTCGCAAACTTCAAATTACAACGCGCGATGCCGGCCGGCGGAAGTGTTGGTGCAAGGGAATCGCTACCGCGTCATCCGCCGCCGCGAAGTCCAAGACGACCTTCTGCGTACTCAGGTCTTCTGATTCGCTTGCTTGTTACTGCCTAGGCTTCGCCCCACTTCAGCTTGTTGCGCAGAATTTCGAAATAGGACTTCTGTGCAGGCTGGATCAGTTTCAATCGTTCCGCCGCCCTTCTCATGCACACCACATCCGCTGCTTGCATCGGAATTCCCGTTTGCCCGTCGAGGGTCAAAAAAACCGACGCTGTATCGCCAGACAAATGCACTTCCACCAATGACGAATCGCGAACAACCACGGGACGATCCGTCAGCGTATGGGGACAAATCGGCGTGATGATCCAGGACTCCACGGCTGGATGCACGATGGGTCCGCCAGCGGAAAGCGAATACGCGGTCGACCCGGTTGGCGTGGCCACAATCAGTCCATCGGCGCGGTAGCGGCAAACAAAATCCGCGTCGATTCGTAATTGCAAGTCGATCATCCGCGCCAGCGCGCCCTTGTTGATCACCGCCTCGTTCACCACGCTCTGCCGCTCTATCACCTCGGCGTCGCGGTGCAACTCCACGTGCAGCATCACACGCTCGCTGCAGGAAAATCTCCCCTTTAGGATCTCTTCCAGCGCCGGATACATTTCTTCCAGCTTGAAGCTGGTGAGAAACCCGAGGCTGCCCATATTGATGGGAAGAATGGGGATACCGAGAGGCGCGGCTACACGCGCGGCTGCGAGCAGCGTGCCATCGCCGCCCAGGACCAGCAACAGTTGCGATTCCTCGGCTACTTCGACGCGGTCGCGTCCTTTGGGCAAATTGGGCAGGGCATCCGCGGTTTCGGTGTCATACAAGGCGCGAATCCCGCGCGCCTCCAACCAGCGCAGCAAGGGCGGCACCACACCTTCGAGGTCCGAACGTCGAGGCCGCGAGATGATGCCAATGGTGTGGAATAGAGCGGGTTTCTGCATGCGTTCTGCGATTCTACTCCATGCTCTTTTTTCGCGCGTGCAGAAAATACTCCTGATTGCCTTCGGCGCCGGGCAAACGGCTGGGGCGAGACCCAAGCACTTCCAATCCGAGCCGCGCGGCTGCTTCGCGAACGGCGGCGACGGCTTTGTCATGCAATGCCGGGCTGGAGACGATACCGCCAGGCCCTACGTCCTCGCGCGGCAATTCGAATTGCGGCTTCACCAAAATCAGGAGATCGGCGCCGGGCTTAGCGGCGGCCAGCGCGCCCGGCAGGACTTTGCTGACGGAAATAAAAGAGACGTCAACCACGATGAGGTCCACAGGCTCGGGAATATCTTCGCCGCGCAGTTCTCTGGCATTGCGCTCGATGGGAATCACTCTTTTGTCCTGGCGCAGCTTCCACGCTAGTTGGTTGACATTCACATCGATCGCATAGACGCGTGCTGCTCCGTGTTGCAGCAGGCAATCGGTGAATCCGCCCGTGGATGAGCCGACGTCGAGGCAAACTCGACCCTTGGGCGCGACGCCGAAATCGGCCAGCGCGCCTTCGAGTTTGACTCCACCGCGGCTCGCATATTTTTCTGTACGACTGTGTACTTCAATCTGCGCTTGTTCCGGGAATGGCGTTCCGGCCTTGTCTACACGTGCGCCGTCCACGCGCACCTCGCCGGCAAGGATCATCGCTTCCGCTTTTTGCGGGGAATCCGCCAAACCGCGCTCAACAAGCAGGACGTCGAGGCGTTTTCTGCTCGGCTTGGCGGTCATATTACGCGCCTCAAGCGCGGCGGATTACCAGGAACTCGGCCACCTGACGCAGGCGGCTCGCTTGTTCGCCGTAAGGCGCCAGTTCGGCTATGGCGTTACTCGCGAGATCATGCGCGATTTGGTGGGATCGCTGCAATCCATGAATCGCTGGGTATGTAGCTTTTTGCTGCGCGATATCCTTACCGGCGGTTTTGCCCAGTGCAGCCGAGGATTCTTCCACGTCCAAAATGTCATCGGTGACTTGAAAGGCCCAGCCGATGGTTTCGCCGAATCGCCGCAGGCGCGCGACGTCGTCAACGCCGGCGCCAGCGCAAAGCGCGCCGGCGTTAACAGACGCGCGAATCAGCGCCGCGGTTTTCGAGCGGTGGATGTATTCAAGCATCTCTGGCTCGATGCGCTGGCCCTCGGCCTCCAGATCCGCAACCTGCCCGCCGACCATACCGTTCACGGTGCCTGCGGCGCTGGAGACTTCCTTGACCATGGCCACGCACTGGGCGGGCTCGACGGGTGTTGCGCCGATCGTTTCGAACGCCAGGGTCAGCAACGCATCTCCGGCCAGAATCGCGATCGCGTCGCCGAACTTTTTGTGGCAGGTCGGTTTGCCGCGGCGCAAATCGTCATTGTCCAGAGCCGGCAGGTCGTCGTGGATCAGCGAATAGGTGTGGATCATTTCGATGGCACAAGCGGGATGCAGCGCGGCGGCAATGTCGGGCCTGAAGATTCGCGCCGTCTCGATGCACAGGATTGGCCGGATGCGCTTGCCGCCGGCAAACACGCTGTAGCGCATGGCTTGGTGAATCGAGGATGGGCGTGCGGATTCCTGCGGCAGGAGCCGCTCCAGCGCGGCGTCGACGGCCAGGCGGTCTTCTTCAAAGAAAGCGGGGAGTTTCATGGCGGCGGAAGTGGGATGCGCCATTCGATTCGGGTCGCCCTCAAGACTCGTTCTCTTTTTCGGGCTCGAACGGCTCGGCCACGAGTTTTCCGTCGGCTTTCTTCAGCAAGATCTCGACGCGGCCTTCTGCTTCTTCGAGCTGCTTCTGGCATTCCCGGGAAAGCTCGACGCCTTCCTCGAAGAGCTTCATGGCTTCGTCCAGCGCAAGCTGTGGGCTTTCCAGCCGCCGCACCACTTCCTCGAGCCGCGCGAGGGATTTCTCAAAATCGGGCTTTTTCGGCGGCTCGGGTTTCTTTGCAGGTGTTGAATTCACTAGAGCAAACTTTCTTGCTGCAGTTAGCAGGCAGCATTCTAAGCCACGTTCGAGATTGCAAACAATCCATTATCAAGCGGTGTGGAATCACGGCGCGGGCTTCAGCGTCAATGCATGCTTCCGCGAATTCGCTTGCGCTACATCGCTGAATCCCTGATAGATCGGGCGCCCTTCGTACCAATATGTAAACTGATCTGTGTAGTGTGCGCTGCCGGGCTGACCGGACTGGCCGCCGGGGATTAGCATGATGGACTCGTCCCAGTTTGCGAGGTTGGCTACAAAACGCATGGCCGGACCGTGATGCTTGGTTGCGGCACGGGGACTGTATGCCGTGCCGGATTGCGGCTTATCCGTGATGCTCAGAAAATCCTTCAGCACACCGGTGCGCCCCAGCGGATGCACCATATCCAGCGCGTCAAATTGCTTCCAGGCCCAATCGTCGGCGCGAGATTTGTTGCTCAGTTTCGCGAGGCGCGCCACTGCGCGGTCCGCGGCCGTTGTCAGGAACTCATCGTACGTCTTGAATCCTATTGGCAGCCACTTTGCGGGGCGCTCCGTCAAAATCTTCTGCAAGAATGTCGTGCGCCTCCACGAATACAAGCCTGTTTCTTTGCCCAGATATGGTTCCAGGAGGAGAGCAATCGCAGCACGCCGCGTTTCCTCCAAGAAAGAAACCTCTGGCGACTCGGCGTCGGCAATTCCATTCCAATCCTTGAGACCTTCGATCAGTTTCTTGGCGCGCTCGTCTTTCGGCTGGCTGGTTTTCGCTGAAGCGGACAATTGATCGGCCAAAAACGCGTGGGGATAGCTGTACGTATCAGTCTGCACTTTGAGCATGTCTTCTGCCCGCAGCCCGCCTTTATCACGCAATAGATCATAGATACGCGCGGTGCGGTAAGGCTCCTCCCAGCGGTCCGTCAAATATGGTTTGTAGCTGGGGCCGACCACTCGCGCATTCGCGGTCACAATCAAGCCGCTGTCCGGATTTAACGCCTGCGGAAGTTGTTCGAACGGAATGTAGCCCGTCCATTCATAATCGTCCGTGTCGCCGGGCACGGGAATTTCTCCGTGGCCTTTCTTGCGAACGGGCACGCGCGCGGCCATCACATATCCGATATTCCCGTCGACGTCCGCGTACACCGCGTTTTGTCCCGGGCCCCATACGCGCTTCATCACATTTCGAAATTCTTCCCAGTTCCGCGCTTTGCCAAGCCAGTTGTAGGTGTTGGCGAGACCTCCGGGCTCGGTGGCCGTCCAGCGCAGCGCGTAGCCTTTGTCTCCCTCACGCCGCACCACCGGACCATGCCGGGTCACGATCACTTTCAAGTGTTCGTCCGCGCCGCCCTTCACGCGGAGCGTTTCGTCGTAGACCAGGGTTTTTGTCCACGCGCCGCGCACGCGGTATTCATCCGGAGCAGCAGGGTTGAACGTCTCGATGTACAAGTCCTGCACATCCGCGCCATTGTTCGTAAATCCCCACGCAATTCGATCGTTGTGGCCGATCACTACGAGCGGCGCGCCGGGCAAAGTGAATCCCTTTACGTTCCAACCCGGCGCCGTCACGTGCACTTCGTACCAGATCGGCGGCATCGTCAGGTCCAGGTGGGTGTCATTGGCCAGCAGCGGCTTTCCCGTAGCGGTATGCGCGCCGTTGACCACCCAGTTGTTGCTGCCCAAGCCGTGGCGAATTTCCTGCTGGATATCGAGCAATGAATCGCGAACCTTTATGGCCAGAGCTGAGGTGAGGTCCGGGAATCGACCTGGGGGATTTGCGGCGCCAGCGCGAGCCTTGAGCACGGTGTCCGGCTCCATGTCATCGTCGTCGTCGTCATGGTCGATTTGCACACGCGTGCGCTGCGAGCCATCATTCGGGACATTGGGATCGCCGATCACAAAATGGTCCATCGCGGCCTCCGGCGAAAACAACTCCTTGGCGCGCTCGGGGCCCACGCGCGCTTCGACGGTGGCGCGGTCCAATTCGCTTTCCCATGTGTTCGTCAGCGTGCGGTACATATAGGCGGAGATAGTCAAGCTGTCGGATGCCTGCCAGGGCTGAGGTTTGTACCCCAGGAGGGAAAACTCCAGCGGCAAGGTCTTGCCGTGTTGCTCGATGAACCGATTCACACCGCGCGCGTAAGCTTCCATGATGGCGCGTGAGGCTTTGTCCATCAGACCCACTTCACGGTCTGCCGCGCGCCCAAATTCCATGGTGCGGAAATCTTTGTCGATCGCCAGCGTCGCTTTACCAAGGATCTCGGAAAGCTGCCCGCGCGCCGCGCGCCGCAGCAAATCCATCTGCCACAGGCGGTCCTGCGCCATCACGTAACCCTGCGCCTCGGCCAAATCTTCCACTGTATCTGCGCGAATGTGCGGCACGCCCCAGCGATCGCGCTCCACGGTTACTTCTTTCTCTAGGCCCGGCAGCACCGCGCTGCCATCTAACTGCGGCAGCGGCCGGTACACCAGCCACCAAATGACAGCGCCTCCGACAACCACAACAATCCCGAAGACCCAAAATACAATCCGCAAAATGGTTCGCAAACCGACCCTCAGTAATGACGAATTTGAGTTTAGAAGAGCCGGTGCGCCCGCGCAACTGACGCCTGTTAGCGCAGCCTCTAAGGTAAAGCTGGCAGCAGCATTGCCCGGACGTCAGTCGGAAGCGGCGGCGAAGGGGAGTTGGTTATCGGCGGGCGAAGGAAGTTCCACGATTTGAGATGGTGGGGTTGGCTTCAAGATCAACGGCTTGCCCAGATAGGTGTCCAGCAGGTGTTTCGCGGCGGCCAGGCGCGCGGCATTCTCCGCTGAATCGACAAGTCCAGAAACGTGCAAGAGCAACGCAGCCGCTGTTTTCTCGACGCGAAACCCATTGCAGTGCTCGATCCTGCATTTGCGCAGCCCACGCGCCAGCCGGACGACCCCGGCCAGAGCTCGCACAGTAGCCTGCTGGTCCTCATGCAACCTGGCGAAGGCACTGTTCAATTTATTGGGCTGTGTTTTGGGTTCAGCGCCGCGATGGTAACGGACCGTCCAGGCTAGCAGCTCCCATTCTTTATGCGCCCACGACGGCGGGACAGGGCGCTCGAGCAAGAACCGGCGCGCGGCTTTTTGCGGCGGCCTGCTCGTGCCCTTCAGGCTTAGGCCGCAGAACCGGGCCGCTCCTCGTAACACACGCCGCATGTCCGCGTCGTCAAATACCGGAGCGCTGTGCGCGCGGCCCAGCGCATCGAACAACGCAACGGATAAGCGAGAAATGTGCGCGGCGCGGTGCGGATGCGCGTCCGTGGCGCGCGCCGTGACACGGAGCCGCGCGATCGCGGCTATTTGCAGCCGCTTCCCATGCGGTAGGGCTTGCTGCCAGTCGTGCCAAACGCTGTTCTTCCCAATGGCCAGGTCGCGATACTCCTGCAACCGCGCGCTGCGCTGGCGCTCGATCGTGCGTTCCCACTCCGGCTGCAGCTCTGCCGCATCGCCGGTAGCCTTCTGCTTGATGATCCCGCGCAGCACATCCAGGTCGTGCACCTCGCCCAGAATGTCCTGGAGCTGCTTCAGATTCGTGCTCCAAGCCTCGTACTGCTGCGGCAGCAAACTCTCGACTGTGTAGCGAAATTTCTTAAGGCCAATGCGAAGTCCGTGCCAGGTGGCCGGCTTGTCCACCCGCAGCGCCTTGCCGTGTAATTCCTTGGCTTCGTTCAGTCGTTCGACGGCCAGGCATTGCGCGGCGAGGCTTCCGGCTGGCACGAGTCGGATCCGCTTGCGCAGCTTGCGCTCCAAGCGCTGCCAGTTTTTCTCGTCAAATTTGCCTGCCAGCCGCAGCGCTTGCCGCAGCAATTTAGGCTCTCTTTCCTGGAAGAAATTATGAAGCGCTACGCGAAGCTTGTCGTTTTCCGCGCCGTGTTCGGCCACCCATTCGTCCATGATCTGCGTGTCGCGCAGCTCGCCGAGCTTACGGAAGAGCTTCTTTGGCAAGCGCCGCATCTCGTGCCAGGCAGGATCGGGATCGACCTCTCTCATCACCGCTGCGACGGAGCGGCAGCGCCGGATAGCCACTCGCAGATCATGTACAGCGTCTTTGTCGGGGGCACTTCGCAGCACGTCCAGTTCCTTCAGAACGCGTTGCATCCAGTGGGTGAAACCCCGGTGCTCCGGGGGAGATCCGGGAAGGGGGGAAGCGGTAGCCATGTGAGCCTCTTAAATCCGTCCGGCACCGCGGTGGGAGCGCGGCCCCGACCGAACGGAACTTAACAGCCTATCGCCTCGTATGGGCCGAGTCCAGTGGGGCTGTGGAAAACTCAAGTGGCGGGCGGAGCGAGGCTCGTGCTATTTTCCTAGTAGGCCCGGAGTGGCGGAACTGGCAGACGCAGCAGACTCAAAATCTGCCGGAGCTTTGCTCTGTGTGGGTTCGACTCCCTCCTCCGGGACCAATCCTTCTAGCCTCTTTTAACTAGCTGTTCTAACTACTGCGCTGTCCAGTGCTTAGGGCCTTTTGTCTACGGAGCCGGTTGCGCCTGGCAGGTCCGGCGGTGGGTAATAAACTTTGCTGCCTCCGGACTTCTGCACTTCGTCGGCGAAGGTCGTGCCGTAGTCCCGCTTCGCGTCGGAGAGCGCGTACGCTTGCCGCTTGTAGTTCCAGCTCTTGGGATTGAGGCGCTGGGCTTCCTTGAAGTGCGGAATCGCTTCGGTCAAGTGGCCACTTTTGTAGAGATGCTCGCCGAGGCCGAACTGTGCGGCAGCGAGAATGAAATTCGGGTCATTCACGCTTAGCTTTTCGCGCAGCCTTTCCTCGCCCATCGCGTAGGCGCTTTTGTCGCCCTTTTCGACCCAATCTTTCAGCGCTGTGAGATACGGCTCGGAGTCGAGTCCGGTGAAGGTTTTGAAGCGATCGTCGACGAAAGCCACTTCATTGGGGCGTACGATTTTTCCCTCTTCGTTAATCCACACGCCGGTGGGAACATTCACCATGTTGTAGAGCTTGGAGACGAGATGCTTTTCGTCGATCAAGGCGGTGTAGGTTGGTTTGGCGGCGGTGATCCACGGGCCGGCGTCTTTCACGCCATTGGTATCCTGAGCGACAGAAATGATTTCGAAATTTTTGTCTCGTAGCTGCTGATAGATTGCTTGCCAGCCTGGCAAGTCAAAGCGGCACCCTCACCAGGAAGCCCATGTCACCAGCAGGACTTTCTTCCCGCGGAATTCGGAGAGCAAGTGCATCTTGCCGGCCATGTCCGGCAGGGTGAAATCCGGAGCTTGCAGTGAGGCGAGACCCTGGCGCTGGTCGGAGCGCAGGCCGAAGTACCAGGTGGAGAGCGCTGCATCGTGCGCGACCGGCTGATTCACGAGCTGGGCAAACGCGAGCAGGTTGAAGAGCGTCGCGGTCGAGCCCTTGCGGACGAACTCGCTTGCGCGCGATTTCGGCACCGGAAAGCACAACTGATCCCGGCAGACGCCTTGCGGCTTCAGCTCGAAGCGGGTGGCGCGGATGAGGTCCGCCGTGGAAATCCAAAGTTGAGCAGCATTGTCGGTAGCGGCGTTGACTTCCGTGGCGATGTCGTCGTAAACGATGGTGGCTCGGACCTGCTTCGCTTGCATTGCGAGCGGCCCAAGAAGAAGTACGACGCTGGCGATTGCCATCTTTGCTTTGACCAAGGATCAACCTCCCATCCGGCTCCATCCGGTCGCGAGTATACACAAAAGCTGGCTGTCGTTTGTCAGAGAGGCCTCAGTGTTACACTTCGCGGCTTGCATGAACTTCGAAAAAGAAGCGCCGGGTGAATTGAATCGGTTTAATATTGGCGGAGTCATTCACCATTTGCCAGATTCAGTCTAATTGGGATGCTCTTGGGGAGAATCTATGTTCCGTCGTTGCTTCGCTCTCATGCTGGTCGCCGGATTGTTGTTGACCGGTCGCGCGGCTTTTAGTGCGGATGGGTCATCGAAAATCTTTCTTCACAAGGACTGGCAAATTCAATCGTCTTGCGAAGCGAAGGCAAGCGGGGCCGAAATTTCGGCGCCGGGCTTCAACGCGAAGGGCTGGCATCACTCCGACATTCCCAGCACGGTGGTTGGCGCACTGGTCAGCGATAAAACCTATCTGGATCCGAATTACGGCACCAACATGAAATGGTTCCCTGGGATGAACTACTCCTCGAAGAGTTTTTTCGCCAACCAGGACATGCCCAAGGGCAGCCCGTTTCTCTGCTCCTGGTGGTTCCGGACGGAGTTTTCACTGCCGGCTGAAGGGGAGCACAAAACGAACTGGCTCGATTTTCTTGGCATCAACTATCGCGCTAACGTTTGGCTCAATGGTCAGAAAATCGCCGACGCCAATGATGTGGCCGGCACATTCGCGACTTTCGAATTCAACGTCAGCAAGTTTCTCCGTCCCGACAAAGCCAACGCTTTGGCAGTCGAAGTATCCGCGCCCGGGAAGAACGATCTGGGGATCACGTGGGTCGATTGGAACCCCACGCCACCCGACAAAGACATGGGTATCTGGAAAGAAGTCTTTCTTAGGTCCAGCGGCGACGTCTCGCTGCGAAATCCGTTTGTGTCCTCGAAGCTAGAAGCCGACTACAAGAACGCCGCGCTGACCATCAGCGCGGACTTGCGCAACGTCTCGAATCATGCTGTCAGCGGCGTGCTCCGCGCGGAAGTGGATGGAAAACAAGTAAGTCAGCAGCTTTCGTTGAGCGCCGGCGAAGCAAAGACTGTCAGTTTCGCGCCGGAACAATATACGCAGCTCAGGCTGGAAAACGCCAGGCTTTGGTGGCCCTACACGATGGGCGAGCAGAATCTCTATACCGCGAAGCTTTCCTTCGACATTTCCAACGAAACTTCCGACGCCGCCAGCGTCACCTTCGGGGTACGTGAAGTAACCTCCGAACTGACCGACAAGGGCTACCGCCTGTTCAAGGTCAACGGTCGCAAAATCCTGATTCGCGGCGCAGCGTGGGCGCCGGACCTCTTGTTGCGTTGGTCCTCCAAGCGGCTCGACGCCGATTTGAATTACGTTCGCGACATGGGGTTGAACACCGTTAGACTGGAAGGCCGCATCGACCGCGAGGAATTTTACGAGAAGACCGATCGCCTCGGAATTTTAGTGATGCCCGGATGGACTTGCTGCGACGCTTGGGAGAAATGGAGCAACTGGAAGGACGAGCAGCACAAAATCGCCGGCGAATCTCTGCGCAGCCAAATCCGCATCCTCCGCAATCATCCCAGCGTGTTTGTGTGGCTGTATGGCAGCGATGGGCCGCCGCCGGCGAACGTGGAGAAAATGTATCTCGGCATCCTGAAGGAACTGGAGTGGCCAAATCCTTCGGTCTCCTCGGCCAGCGCAACGTCCACCACGGTAACAGGCGCCTCCGGAGTGAAAATGACCGGGCCTTACGAGTACGTGCCACCGGTTTACTGGCTGGCGGACACAAAAGCGGGCGGTGCCTACGGCTATAACACGGAAACCAGCCCGGGACCGGCGATTCCGCCGCGCGAATCGCTCGAGCGCTTTATCCCCAAGGATCATCTGTGGCCGATCGATGACGTCTGGAATTTCCATTCCGGCGGCGAACGATTTACGACGATCAACGTGTTCACCGATGGGCTGAACCGTCGGTATGGCACAGCGACTTCGCTCGAGGATTACCTTGGCAAAGCGCAAGCCGTGACCTACGACGGGCAGCGCGCGATGTTCGAGGCCTACGGACGAAACAAGTACACCGCAACGGGAGTGATTCAGTGGATGTTGAATAATTCCTGGCCGTCGCTGATCTGGCACCTTTACGACTATTACTTGGTCCCTGCGGGGGGCTACTTCGGCACGAAAAAAGCCATGGAGCCGATTCATGTCCAGTATTCGTACGACGACAATTCGGTTGCCGTGGTGAACAGTACTTATGAAGCTGTGCAAGGCATGAAGGTTAGCGCGAGGCTGTACAACCTGGACGCTAAGGAGAAGGGCGCCCGCGAAGGTACGATGAATGTTGCGCCGGACAGCAGCACGAAGGCGTTCGATCTACCGAAGGTCGACGATCTGACGAAGACCTATTTCCTGCGTTTGCAACTGCACGACCCAGCCGGCAAGCTCCTCAGCGATAACTTTTATTGGCTTTCAACGAAGCCCGACGTTCTCGACTGGAAGCACAAGAAGGACACCGTCTATACGCCGCAAGCAGAGTTCGGCGATCTGAGCGGCTTAAATACGTTGCCGCAAGTAAGGCTGGAAGTTAAGTCCGCGAAGGAAGAGCAGGGCAGCAAAGGCGTTCGCGTATCCGTCCGCAATCCCAGCGGCAGCATCGCCTTCATGGTGCATCTGCGCGTCACCAAAGGAAAGGGCGGGGAAGGTCTGACGCCCATTTTCTGGTCGGACAACTACTTCTCGCTCCTACCTGGCGAGCAGAAGGAAGTTAGCGCCGGCTATGACCCTTCAGATCTGGACAGCAAGGCACCGGTCATTGAAGTGGACGGCTATAACGTAGTCGCGAGCACGATAGCGGCTTCGGGACAGTAAGTCCGATTTCAATTCTTGCGAAGGATCGCGATTCGCGGCGCATACAGGATTCGCCTCTCTGCCCTGAGAGTTCAGTCAACTCTTCACGACAGAAAAAGTGCGCTACGGTAACACCGAGTTGACCTCGCTGTGACAATCTTCCTGCTGACAATGCGTACATTGACGCTCGGCGACGGATTAGTTGCAGCAGGAGTGTGGGCTGTATCCCGCGAAGGTTCAGAACGTGCTTCTGCCAGCCCCGGCCATTTGACGCTAACGCAGCAATTCTCGAGGCCAACAAGAGAATCGCAGCGATTCTAATAACCACACAAGGACCTCAAGCGAGCTCTGAGGCCTTGCACAAGATCAATCGACAGAAACCTTAACTGGAAAGCGCTGGCTCGCCGGCGACGTCTAGTTGTGTCTGTGGGCGCGTATCGTGAGTGAAATTACTGTTGCATAAGGAGAGAGTCATGACGCAAGACCAGAATGTGTTCAGCCTTCGCAAGAACCGGCGTTCGTTTCTGAGGAACGGAATCGTTGCCGCGGGAGCTGCGACGGTCGGCACGGGTCTCTTGGTGGGTGAAGTGCCTGTTTTTGCTCAGGAGGGTCCGGAAGAAGGAAGTGGAACGCTGACCAGGGGAGACGCTGCGATTCTTAGGTTCCTGGCTGCGGCGGAGATCATCGAAACCGACCTGTGGCAGCAATACAACGAACTTGGAGGCATTCCCGATAACGAACTCCCGGGCGGGAGTGGCAATCCGCTATACACAACTGCCCTGAAGAATCTGGACAGTGACATGGATCAGTACATCCACGACAATACCGAAGATGAGCTGACGCATGAGCAGTTCATCAACTCGTACCTGGCGTCCAAGGGTGCCGATATTGTGGATTTGTCGCGCTACGCTACTTTGCCGCCCAGCCAGGCCGACGGAGCGAATAAGACTAAGGGACGTCTGACAAACCTCATGCAACTCACCGTGGATACGAGCTGGTGGACGCGCTACCGCAGCCGCACAAAGAATCCGGACTTCGGCGATACGTTCCCCAACGCAATACCAACGCTCGCGAAAGGCCAGCATCCGGCAATTCCGAGGACGAATGACGACGTGACCTCGGACCCTAAGGACGCGACCAAGCCCTCCGACTTTCTCCAAGCCATTGCCAACACGGCGGGCTTTCACTTTCCGTTTATCGAGCAGGGTGGAACGAGCCTCTATCCGTCTGTAGCGCAGCGGGTGAGCAACACGGAAGTGCTGCGCATCGTGCTCAGCCTCGGTGGAACGGAAAACATGCACTTCCAGACCTGGCACGACAAGGCAGGCAACGCGCCACCACTGACCAACGTGAAGGATCCCAAGACGGGCGTGATGGTAACTTTTCCGGATTTCAGCAATTCCGGAGAGAACCTCAAGAAAAACTTGATCATGCCGGAACCAACCAAATTCCTGAGGAAGGACCTTCCGGCGTGTTCCATCGTTCGCCCCACGCAGACGAGGGGGGCGGCCATGGATGCGTTGAGAGGTCTCACCGCCGATGGACTCTTTATCGGTCACGTAGTGCATGGCAGATCCGATGGGTTCCTGGAGTTTCTGAAGGATTTGGCGGAGGATGCGGACGAGGCGGTTCGAGGATTCTAACGAACGCGTCGCGGCGCACGCGGATGACGCAACGCATGGGAAGGGGCTCGGCCAACCAAGCCGAGCCTCTTTCACTTTGGGGTTGCTTGGGAGCTCTTAGTTTTGCAATATCCTCGCGATGACTTCGCGCGGACTTCTGCTGGGCTTTTTCTATGTATTGACCTCTCCCCTTGGCACGCTGGCGCAGGACGCGAAACTTGAAGACGCGATTCAGGACATTGAGACACGGATTCAGAAGAGTGGTGCGGATGTTGGTGTGGCGTTTCGCACCCTCGATGGCAAGATGGAATGGTTCTCGCGCGCCGACGACGTGTTCCACGCCGCAAGCACGATGAAAGTCCCAGTGATGATCGAGTTGTTTCACCAGGTAAAGCAGGCAAAGTTAAAACTCGATGATTCCCTTACAGTCAAGAATGAGTTTCACAGTTTGGTCGATGCCTCGGTCTACACGCTCGATCCCGCCGACGATTCCGAAACCGAGCTGTACAAGGCTGCCGGGCAGACGCGCACTCTGAGCCAGCTTTGCGAGCTGATGATTACGGTCAGCAGCAATCTTGCGACGAACCTCTTGGTGGAGAAGCTCGGAGTGGACAATATTCACGCCACGGTACACGCGCTCCATGCTGACGGCATGGATGTGCTGCGCGGGGTCGAAGACAACAAAGCCTACGAGAAGGGGATGAACAACACGACCACCGCACGGGGCTTGCTAATCCTTCTGGAAGCCATCGCCAACGGCCAGGCGATCGACCCGGTTTCTTCCCGCCAAATGGTTGAGATCCTGGCACGCCAGAAGTTCAATGAGGCGATTCCAGCCGGGCTGCCTTCCGGTACTCGCGTGGCCCACAAGACCGGAGAGCTCACGAAGCTCCATCACGACGCGGCGATTGTCTATGCGCCCCGCCCATTCGTCTTGGTGATTCTGGTGCGCGGCCTGGCGGAGTCCAAGGACAGCGCCGCACTCATGGCCGACATCACCCGCCGGATTTACCAATCGGCGCAACAAATACATCCTTCGGCCAGCATCGCAACATCAAAGGGACTAGAATGGATACTGCGGGGGGGGGCGCGATCCTCTGGTCAGCGTTTTGGTTGATCAGGCGGGGAAGGTACGCAGATCACCTCGCGCATCATGTCGAGAGGGGAATCACAATGAAGCGTTTCGTGCGTTTTATTGCCACAGCCGCCCTGGGTCTTTTGTTTGTCGCAAGCGCAGCAGCCGATACCTTGGAGTTGAAGGATGGACGCGTCTTGCAGGGCCGCTATCTTGGCGGCACACAAGCAGTGCTGCGTTTTGAAGTAAATGGCAATGTTCAAACATTCAGCGTCAACGATGTTGTGGCCTTGACGTTCACGCACGGTGGTGGCAGCGCCGTTGCCGCTCCGACTTACGCTCCGGCTCCTGCTCCCGCGCCGGTTGCTCAGGCGCAGCCCATCCCTGCGGGCGGCACGGTCACAATTCCGGCCGGGCAGAGTATTTTGGTTCGCATGATCGACAGCGTCGACTCCGCAAAGAATCACGTCGGCGACATCTTTCACGCCAGCCTGGAAACCGACCTGACGGTGAACAACACGCTCGTAGCGCGCAAAGGCACTGACGTCTACGGACGCCTAGCCGAGGCTAAAGAAGCGGGCCATATGGCCGGCAGCTCCGAGCTGCAATTGGAGCTAACCCGCATGGTGATCGATGGTCATGACTATCCTGTGGTGAGCAGCGATTACACGCTGCAGGGCAAAGGGCGCGGCAAGAACACGGCGGAGAAAGTTGGCGGCGGCGCGGCTTTGGGAGCGATCATTGGGGCAATCGCCGGAGGCGGTAAGGGCGCGGCGATAGGCGCAGGCGTCGGCGCCGGAGCCGGAGGAGCCGTGCAGGTGCTCACGCGCGGCCAGCAAGTGAAAGTGCCCAGCGAAACCCTTTTGGAGTTCCGCCTGCAGCAGCCCGCAACGGTTGCCGCCACGCAGAGCTAGACTGGGTAGCTGCGCAAGCCGGCCTTTCTTGGCGCCCTCGCCGCTTTTTGCGGCACGGCGATCTTTCGCTGTGGCATCTTGCAACAAATTAACAGGCGCGCGAACCGCCTCAGCGACCACATCCGTTAACCACAATTCCGCATCTCTGTACCGCCCACGCTTCGGTATAATCACCCCTCATTTACTCTGAGGAGGTTTTCATGGCTGAGCCGTCTTATGAAGAGTTGAAAGCCCGTTTGGCGGAGCTCGAAAAGCAGGGAGGCAGCCGCCGCACCGGTCAGCTCGACTTCCGCGTCGGCGAAAAGGGCGGCGTCAGCGTCTACGGCCTCGGGCGCTTCCCGGTCACACTGTACTACGAGCAGTGGACCCGTCTGCTCGACGCCAGCACGCAGCTTCGCGCCTTCCTCGAGGAGAACAAGTCTGCGGGCAAGCTCAAGCTGAAGGAAAAATAGCGACTCACCCACCCGAAGTACTCAGGCCGCACAGAAACGGTTCTCGACTCCGCGCGTCTTAGGCCCAGCGGTCGGGGGAAGATCCATCGGCGCGCGGAGGACTTAAATGAAAAATTTCCTGTTCGGTGTACTCTTCACACTGCTGGCGATCGTGCTCGGCAGCTTGGCGTACCTGCGCCTCGGCTTCGCGGAAGTCGCCGCCGACATTCATCCCTCACGCTGGGAACGCGCGCTGATGTTCGGGTCCGTGCACGCATCTGTACGCCGCCGCGCCCCAGAAATGTCCAACCCGGTGCCTCCCACCGACGAAAATCTAATCGCCGGGGGCAAGATCTATCTCGAGGGCTGCTCCGGCTGCCACGGGACTCCGGGCAAGCCTGACGAATCCGGCGATAGTCTCTATCCACCGGTCCCGCAGCTCCCGCAGGCCGGGACGGAGTACACTGAGGCACAAGTATTCTGGGTGGCCAAGCATGGCATCCGGTTCTCCGGTATGTTTGTCAATGGCAAATGGTACTCCGACCAAAAGCTATGGACCGTAGCCGCCTACATCGCGCGCATAAAGTCGCTGCCGCCCCACGTCCAAGGGGCACTTGCGAAGCCAGAAGTGAAGAAATAGGAAAACCATGATCTTGACTTCGGCGCGTCTCTTAATTTGGTGGGTGTGTTGGGTTGCCCTCCCGCTGCTGGCAAGTTCCGCGGCCGGCCAAACGCCCTCTCCTGCGCTGCTCGTGCTGGAGAAAAGCGACAATACCCTGGCAATTGTCGATCCCGCGACCCTCAAGATCGTGGGCCGCGTGCCTGCGGGGCCGGATCCTCATGAAGTGGAATCCTCGCCCGACGGCAAACTAGCGTACATTTCGAATTACGGCGGGTCCGACAGCTCTCTCCACACCATTTCAGTGGTTGATCTTACTTCTCAAAAGGCTCTGCCTGCCATCGACCTTGGCGCTTTGCACTCTCCACACGGATTAGTGGTCGCTGGCGGCAAGCTGTATTTCACTGCGGAAACGAATAAGGTCGCTGGACGTTACGACCCTGCGACGCAAACAATTGATTGGCTGATAGGCACAGGGCAGGACAGAACACACATGGTTGCCGTCTCCACAACTCTCGATCGCGTTTTCACTTCCAACGTCGGTTCCGGAACCATCAGCATTATCGAACAAGTCTCTGGTGCAAACCCGTTCGGTCCCCCTTCCAGTGGTCCAGCGGGTTCTGCGCCACCCCCTGGTGGTCCGCCTCTGAGTGGGCCGCGAAAGACATGGCGGGTGAGCAACGTCGCAGCTGGCCGCGGCTCCGAAGGCTTCGACGTCTCACCCGACGGCAAGGAAATTTGGGTCGCAAACGCTCAGGACGGAACCGTTACCATCATTGACGTTTCTACGAAAAAGACGACGCAGACTTTCCCGGTTCCGGTAAGGGGCAATCGTCTGAAGTTCACTCCGGATGGCCAGCGCGTGCTAGTCTCCGGCGGCCCCTCAGGCTCGTCCGGTGTGAACCTCGTGATTTTGGATGTGGCCACGCACAAGGAAATCAGGAGCTTCGACTTCGGCGGGGGCTCCGCGGGTATTCTCATTGTGCCCGATGGCTCTCGCGCTTTTGTCGCGGTGAGTGCCAAGGACAAAGTGGCGGTCGTAGATTTGAAGAGACTGGAAGTGACTGGGTACATCGCGGCAGGCAAGGGACCGGATGGCCTCGCCTGGGCCCAACGCAAGTAATTTCTAATTCACACATTTGACAAATGGTTCGCTATCGAGAATTGATCCAGTCCGGCGTGCCAACTAGAAGGGTAGCGAGGAGAGGTCGACGTTGCCGCCGGAAAAGATTACGCCGAGCTTTGGCGGCTTGCCATCGGCTCGCGCCGGCAGCGTCAGATTCGCGACCGCGTCCGATTTCAAGAGCGGGGCGATGGCTACCGCGGAGGAAGGCTCGATGATGATCTTCATGCGCTCCCAGACGGTGCGCATGGCGGCGATGATTTCGGCTTCGCTGACGAGCAGGATGCGCTCGACGTGGTCGCGGAGGATCGCGAATGTCCTTGGCGCGAGCGAAGCGCGCAAACCGTCGGCGATGGTGTCGCTCGATTCCAGAGATTGCAACTTGCCGCTGCTGAGCGAGCGATAAGCGTCGTCGGCGCGCTCTGGCTCGCACCCGAAGATCTGGATGTCGGGGCGCAGGCCCTTAGCGCCCAGGCAGGTCCCGCTGAGCAGCCCGCCGCCGCTAACGGGCGTGAAGACCGCGTCGAGGTCGGGAATTTCTTCAAGCAGTTCCTTGGCGGCAGTGGCTTGGCCGGAGATGATCTGGTCGTTGTCGAACGGATGAATCAGCGCAGCACCGGTTTCCGATTGGACTCGAGCACAAACTTCATTGCGAGAAGAAACCTTGGGTTCGCAAAACGTGATTTTGCCGCCATAGGCTTCGATCGCGCGGACTTTCACGAGCGGGGCGTTCTTGGGCATTACGATGAAGGCGGGAACGCCGCGCCACGCAGCGGCGCAGGCCACCGCGGCGCCGTGATTGCCGCTCGATTGCGTGACAATACCGTGCGCGGCTTCTTCTTCGCTCAACGAGAGGATGGCGTTGCTGGCGCCGCGAATTTTGAACGAACCGGTCTTTTGCAGATTTTCGCACTTAAAAAAGAGGCGTGTGCCGGCCATGGCATCGAGAGACGCGGAAGTGAGCACCGGAGTGCGGTGGATGCGTGGTGCGATGCGCGCGTGAGCCTCCAGAATGGCTTGCCATGTTAGGTGCGTGTAGGCTGAGATGGGCGTTGTTGCATTCATTGGTTGATGCCAGAACACCGCTTGCAAGAAAGCTCTCAGCTATCGGCGCGAGCCGCAACGGCTTGCACATTATGGCATAGCCATGCGGCTTGCGAAGGGGAAGAGAAGGCGCGAAGGCGGTACCACACTTCCGTACTGAGAGTTTCACTGAGAGTTTGCGAATGTTTTGTTACTTGACCGGCGAAGTAGCTCTGCTACGCTGATGAATACCCTCCCGGATCCGCAGACCGCGTATTCCTTCCTGGCGGGGAGAAGAAGGTTATGGGCTCAGAACGCCGCCAGGTCGCACGGTACAACATGCGCACGTCGCTGCGATTTCGCGCGGTCAACCTAGCCTCGGACAAAAGCGAGCATTTCACCGAAGCCATCAATATTTCGCGGGGCGGATTTTTCTTTGCGTCGTCGGCGCCGCTTCAAGTGGGCATGCCGATAGACTGCACGCTGCACATGCCGGCGGAAGTGACTGGCAGCAAACCGCAGGAGACGCATTGTACGGCGCGAGTGGTTCATGTCCGGAATGAACCTTACGGGGACGGGCGGATCGGGTTTGGTGCGGAGATTGAGAAGTATCACACGCCGTAAAGGGCCAGAATCGAAGAACTGAAGGTCCGTACGCCTAAAATCCAAAAACTCAAGGGACCTTGACTGTGGTTTTTGCGCTGCCAACGTTTTCGAAGCGGTCATAGGCGCGCACGGCGATGGTGTGCTCCTTGGCCGGCTCTCCTGGTTTCCAGTTAAAGCCGACCGTGAATTGGTATTGTTCTTCCGGCGCATCGCTGATTCCGTTCTTAGGCGTTGCGATGATCCAGTCACCGCCGTCGACACTGTATTGCGCACGCTCGATGCTGCTGGTTGCGTCCCGGACCGTGAATTTAACAATCACGTTAGTGTCACCACAAACGCCAGTGCATCGATTGAACGCATCGGTCTTTAGGTTCTCAATCACAGGCGGGGTGTTGTCGACGACGAAGCGCTCGCTTTCGCGCTCGGTAGTCAGGGCTTGGGCGGGGGGATTTGCAGGGGCGTCGGTGGCTGCGATTTTGAGGTAGTAGGCGCCATCGGGCAAGGCGGTGCTGTCCCAGGAATAAAATTTCTGCTCGAGTTTGTCCTTCAGAAGTTTCCAGTCGGTTTCGTTTTCGCCACGGAAATAGACAGAGAAGCGCAGCTCGTCGTCGTTTTCGTCGTGCGCGGCCCACAGAACGGACTGAAAACCTTTTTGCTGGAAGCCTTGCGGCGGCTGTTCGAATCGCGCGGGCGAAGAGCTTTGGGTGATCACCACGCCAATTGGATTGGAAGCTTGCGGCTGACGCAGATTCACGATGGGTTGCTGGCCGCTCTGGATGATGATGTTGGCTTGCGCGCGCACCCCGGGATCTTGCACTGCGATGGCGTCGATGACCGGCGCCACGTTGCGGGGAAGGTAGGCGAGGGTGACCCAGCTAATGCCGTCGCCAGATCGGCCGTCGTGAATCACGGCTTTCCACTGCGCAAAACGGGCGGGCGGGCACTCGGCGCGACTGCCGGGTTTCGAATACGGTCCGAACCAGCGGGACCATTCTTTGCCGGGGTCTTCAGTGTTGCCGGAGCGCACAAAAAATTCGAGGCGGGGCGCGCCGGATGATGCGGCAAGTTTCTCGGCGCCCTTGTCGGAAGGCCCGGGCGGAGGGCTCCACCAATCCAGGCGTCCCCATTGCGAAAAAAGCTGAGCATCGAAGGAGCGCGATTCGTAAGTGCCCTCAGGCTCGTACTCAGGGCCAACGGAAAAAACCTTTCCGGGATTCGCGGTGCACAGGAAGAGCTTGCCTGTTGAGTTGCGAGCAATGCCCGTGATCTGCGCGGAGCCAGCTTTGGCAAGTTGCGCGAAAACGCCGCGGCCATCGATGGCGAGAAGCGCGCCGTTGTTGCCGGTGCCGGCGAGAAGGCGACCATCGGAATTGAGCGCGAGCGAGTACACGACATCGTCGCGGGAATTCCAAAGCTCTTCGGGCGCGCCTTCGGTTGAAAGGCGATAGATGCTGGAGGAAAGTTGTTGCGGGAAAGGGATGAACGGCGTTTGTCCCTGGGGCTGGCCTCCGAGCACGACGGCGCCGCCGGTGATGGTCGTGGTACCTTGGGGCGTGGTGATTATGGTGGTGGGAGCTGGAGCTGTCGGACGCTGCTTTTCGCCGATGGCGGCAGCATAGATTTCTCCGTCGGGAGCCACGGCGAGCGCGGTGACTTCGCGCTTGGCAGTTTCATAGAGCACGAAACCTTGGGCGGCGGACGCATCCTTTTCTTTGCGCGCGTTCTTGTTGCTTGAGCGGGTCACACGCAGAATGCGGCCACTCGGCTCAGTGCCGGCCAGGAGATCATTGTGCGTGTCGAAAGCCAGCACGCGGATGTGGGCTTCGTCGCTGGCATAGAAAAGCTCGCTCTTGCCGTCGGGGGCGACGGCAAAAATTTGCCCCTTGTCGCCGGTAGCCACGTAGAGAGTGCCGTCAGGAGCAAACGCAAGATCCCAGATGTATTTGGCCTTAGGATCGAAGAAAACGGTTTTTTCCCCGGAGGCGGAGACGCGATAAACCTTGCCGTCGGGAGACGTGGCGACGTAGAGCGTACCCTTGGCGTCGAACGCGATGGCTTGGGCGACCAGATCGGTGGATTCGAAAACCGTGGCTGGCTTGCCTGCCCCGCCGCCATCAAAGCGAAACACTTTTGCGGGAGAACCGCCTGCCGCGTAGAGGGCGCCTTTCGGGTCAACGCGCAGGGACCAGAGATAGGAGGCGTCTGCATCGGCGATGAGCGTAAATTTTGGGGCTAGCTCGAGGCGGCCGTCGCTGCGAACGGCCACGCCGTGGGGAGCGCCTTTGAGGAAATCTTCGTAAGAGGCTTGGCGCCAGGTGCGGGTGTGCTCCGCGATCGCGGTAGGAAGGCAAAAGAGATAGAGGAAGGGAAGGACATAAAGGACACGCGCGAAGTTTTGCATTGCAGGGGTGCCGACGTTGAGCTTCTTCGCGCATGCCCTTCGGATGCGCTCAGGATGACAGCACTGGACGTTGTGATTCGTGAATGGTGGCATTGGGCTCTTATCGGATTTGGAGGTTTAAGGAAATTACGCCGGAAACGGGTCCGCCTAGCGGGATTGAAGATTCGCTGGCGAGGGATTCGCGAAGGACCTGGACGCTGCCGGGAGCGGGTCGGCCATCGATCACGTTGATTTGGGAGAGGGGAATATTGGGCAGCTCTTTGTCTTCCCAGAGCATGGTAGGCGAAGGCATAAACAGTCCGACGTAGAGACGATCGTTACGGCGCTCGCGATTGAGGACAGCGATGAGCTGGTCCAGTCCGGAGGATCCGCTGGAGCCGCCAAAAGCGAAGCCGCGCGAGGCGCGGTTGAGGGTATCGCCGTCAGTGACAAGGATGCGCAACGTGGCGCCGCGCGCGATTTGGTCGGGAACCCGCACAGTGGTTTCTTCAACGCGGGCCGCTCCACGATACGGGTGCAGGAGAACCCGGACGCGGAGGGTTTCGCCGGGTGCGGCTTCGCCCTTTTCAAGCCAGGCGCTATCGATGGTGAAGGATTGGCGGCCGGGAATGCTTTCGACGCGAAGCGCGATGCGCTCGACCTCAGGAACTTCGAAGGTGTTCACGAAGAGACGAGTAAAAATATTTTGCACGCTTAGGGCGATGGGAAGACCATCGGGAATAAGAGCGTCGCCGGGGGCGTAGGTGTTTTCGATTTGCACAGGCGCGTGGCCGTGCAGGCGAATCTCGCCGGTGAGATGAAGCGTGGTGCCTTCCCCGTAAATGGCGTTTTGCGTGAGACCGTTGAATGCCGTGATGGCGACGAGCAGGGGAGTGAGCTTGGGGTGATTAACTACGTCGAAGTGCAATTTCTTTTCGCCGATTGGCGTAGCGACCGCGAGGTCGAGCGGAATCATGGGTGGCGGAGCGCCTAGTTTTCCGGTCACGGCGGTGAGGTGGTCGCCGGTGATGGTGCCGATCGAGCCGCCGACGTTGACGATTTTGGTGGAGGCGAGATCGGAAGAGAGCGTGGTCAGGACGCGGCTGCGCGCCATGGGGAGTTGGACGTTGCCGAGATTGAGAAACGGGTGGCCGCAGAGAAAAACGCGATCTGCTTGCACGGCGGTCACAGTGCAGGCGGAATTGATGGAGGCGTCGCCTTGCACAAGGACCATTCCGGCCATTTCGCCGGGAACGAGATGCGCGTCTTCCGGGCGGGGCGCGGAGGTGCCTCCTTGCGCCGCGACGAAGCCGTAGCTTTGGATTTGCGGCGCGAATTGCCGCAGCGTTGCGGACTGAAAGCCGGAGAAGATGAGCGGAGTCTCGATGGGCGCGAGAGTGGAACCTGTCGGTAGCGACAAGGCTGGAGTGATTTTTAGCACAGCGGAAGTGTCGAGCGGCAGCGGAAATTGTTGCGCGCCGCTTTGCGTAGGCGGTCTGACGACGTCTTCGATGGGAGTTACGCCGGCGATAGGATCTTTGGTGAAGATGCCGAGCTTGAGCGAGAGCGCGCCTGCGAGTTTGCCGTCCAGGTAGACGGGGCTTCCGCTCATGCCAGCGACGACGCCGGTGCGCTCGACTTTGGGACCTTTAAGTTGGACCAGGATGATGGACTGGCGAGGCCCAAGGAAATTGGGCATCACGCCGATGACTTCGAGATCGAACTTTTCAATCTGGTCGCCGGCGAAGATCGTGTAGGCGTAGCCTTGCATGCCGGCCCGCACTTGCTCGAGTGGAAGAATCTCAGTTGATTGCGCGGAGGCGGTGACCGGAAGAACTGCGATTGTTAAGGCGAGGCAGAGCACTCGGAGGATTCGTGCGGACAGATGGAGCGGGGCCGGCGACATGAACTCGTAATGATACTTGGGGCGGGTACCGGGTGGCAATTGGACGCGAGGAGAGAATCAGGTGGGACGAAGAGGCTAGGCGTTCTAATACCCTGGATCTTGTACCTGCTTTGACACGCGACGAACCTACTCGTAGCGTAGGGCTTTGATGGGGTCGACTCGGGTAGCACGGCGTGCGGGTACGTACGTGGCGAATATTGCCACCACGGCCAGCAGGACGGAGACGCCTAGATAGGTGATGGCGTCGGTGGGGGTTACGCCGAAGAGCAGGCTCGCCATCAAACGCGTAAGGATCAGAGCGGCAACCAAGCCGACAACGACGCCGATTGCCGTAAGCAAGACCCCTTGCTTCAGCACGAGGCTCAGAATGTTCGCGGGCTTTGCGCCTAGCGCCATGCGGAGGCCGAACTCTTTCGACCGGCGCGCTACGGAGTAGGAAATTACGCCGTAGATTCCGACGGTTGCAATGATGAGCGCGATGCTAGAGAACAGAGTGAGGAGCAATGTAAGAAAACGCGGCCGGGATTGCGCAGAAGAGAGTACGTCGTCCATGAGGCGAACGTGCGATATGGGGATGGTCGGATCAATGGCTTGCACTTCCTGGCGCACGGCGCTTGCGAGCGAGCTCGGATCACCGTTGCCGCGCAGGACGACGAAGGCGTCATTGTTACCGCTGCCGTGTTTCTGCGTGTAGGGGAGATAGAGCTCCGTGCCGGTGGGACGGTCGATGCCGGCGTTCTTGACGTCTTCAACGACACCAATGATAGTGCAGAACGCCCCATCCATGTTTGGCTGAATGCGGCGACCGAGAGGGCTTTCGTTTCCGTAAAACGTACGGGCGAGAGTTTGGTTAATGATGATGACGTCGGGCGATCTGGCGGTGTCTCGCACGTCGAAGAGGCGGCCGTCCATTAAGCGGATGCCCATCGTTTCAAAGTAATCCTTGCTGACGACTTGATAGTAATCGATGTTTTCGATGGGACCGCCTTCACGGCGAACGAAGCCTTCGATGTGCGTGTCGTTCATGTTGGGCGGACGCAGAGGAGGCAGACCCGAGGCAATGGCGGCGGAGCGTACGCCGGGAAGATTGCGCACGCGGTCTTCAAGACGGGTCCAGAAGCTGTCGATCACTTCGTTTTTTGGGTAAGTGCTCTGCGGAAGCGCGAGATTCATGGTCACAACATTTTCGGGATTCAGTCCGATGTGGACTTCCTGCAGCTTCCAGAAACCGCGGATCATTAGGCCGCAAGCGACGAGTAGAACGAGGGCCAGGGCCAATTCGCCGGCCACCAAAGCGCGGCGGAATCCTTGCGCGGCGGCGGTGCCGGTTGTCGAGCCGACCGTTTCCTTCAGCGAATCTTGCACGCTTTGCAGTGCTAGCGGAATGATTGGCGCCAGACCGAAGAGAATGCCGGTCAGCAGACTGGCGGCAACGGTGAACAATAGCACGGTGGTGTCGACGCCAATTTCGGCAGCGCGGGGAATGGCGCCGGCATTGGTGAGTTGGATCACGCGAATGCCCAGATAGGCGAGCGCCAAGCCAAGAATTGCACCGCACCCGGAGAGAAGCAGCCCTTCAGTGACGAATTGACGGGCGAGACGTGGCAGGTCGGCGCCAATGGCGCTGCGAATGGCGATTTCGCGACGGCGTGATTCAGCGCGAGCAAGAAGAAGATTGGCGACATTGACGCAGGCAATGAGGAGCACGACCGCGACCGCTCCGAGCAGCATCAGAAGCGCGGTGCGCACATTGCTGACCACTTCGGCTTGCAAAGGAAAGCTGACGAGCGTGTGTCTCTTAGTGTTGAAGTAATGCTCGTTGGCGGACTTGTGCGCTTCGGTGGAGGCGGTCACGTAGGATTGCATTTCGGACTGTGCCTGCGAAGGTGTCACGCGAGGTTTCAGAAGGCCAAGCAGGGAGAAGTTGTGCGAGCCGCGGCTTCCGGGTTTGGCGGGATCGATTTGCAATGGCGACCAAAGTTGCGGCGGGTCCACTTCGCCGGGAGGGAATTCGAATCCGCGCGGCATGACGCCGATGATGGTGCATTTTTGTCCGCCGAGCAGCGTTTGGCGACCGACGATCTGGGGATCGCTACCGAAGACGCTCTTCCAGAGTCCGTAGGAAATGTTTATGACGATAGGAGCCGTGGGCTCGTCATCAGCGGGCATGATCAGCCGCCCCATCATGGGGGAAACGCCCAGGGAATTGAGCAGGCCGCCGCTGATATACGAAGCGGTGACGCGCGCAGGTTGCGTGATGCCGGCAATGTTTGCGCCAGTGTTCGCCCAGGCGTCGATGGATTCCCATGAGTTCAGGTCTCTGCGCAGGTCCAGAAATTCGGGCGCAGAAGTCCAGAAGCGACCAAGGCCGCCGTTCGGAAACGTGGGAAATTCCGTGTAGATGCGCACGAGGCGCCCGGGCTGTTTGTAGCCGAGCGGTCGAAGCAGGACGGCATTGACGACGCTGAAGATTCCGGTAGTGGCGCCAATCCCCAGCGTCAGGCACAGAACGGCAGCGGCAGCGAAGCCCGGATTCTTTAGGAGCATGCGAACGGCATGCCTCAGGTCAAGCCAGAGATTGTCCATCCACCCCCTCCGCACAGAGCGGCGCCGGGTTGCACCACGGTAGCAGATTCCTGGAAGAGGTAACGTAAGAGAAGAAAATAAGTTCCGTTCCATCGAAAAATTGTGGGTGCGCGCAAGTGAAACGTTTGTTGCGGCGGCGCGTCTACGGAACTAAAGGGTGTGGGTGTCCGTTATCCAGGTCCAAGTCGGGGATTCTTGCATGGCTGAGGGGGGAACAGATGCGGTCCTCATTTTCGATTAGCAAATCAATTTTGAATTCTGGTTGCATTGCTGCGCTGGTTTTAGTAATCGTTTTGCTCGGCTTTGGCCCAGCGACTTTTGCGCAGGTGGCGATCACTGGAAAGATCGCGGGAACCGTGACGGATTCTTCCGGGGCGGGCGTCCCCGGTGCGACTGTAACCGTGCAGGGAAGTGCATTGATGGCGCCGCGCGTCGCCACAACACAGTCAGACGGGAGCTTTTTTTTCGATTTCGTGGACATCGGCACCTACGACGTCACAGTGGCGGCGAAGGGGTTCAAGACTGCCCTGGAGAAAGGCGTCGCGATTACCGCGGGATTTAGTGCCACGCTGAACATCGCGCTGACCGTCGGAGAAGTGCAGGAGACCGTGGAGGTGAGCGGCGAGGCGCCGATCGTGGATGTGCGCAGCAACGCGACACCCAGCACCTTCGATCAAACCTTGCTGCAAGACATTCCAAGCGGGCGCGATCCGTGGTCGACGGTGGCGCAGGCACCGGGGACGCTGTCCAGCAACTATGACGTTGGCGGCAACCAAAGCTTCCAACAGGCCGTAATGCAGGTTCACGGAAGCAAGCCGGGGGAGCAGGTGTACAGCTTCGATGGCTTACGCTTGAACTGGCCGGGGTCGTCGGGAGGATTCACCGCATTTTACATTGACCACGATTCGCTGCAGGAGTTCCAGGTAGTGACGGACTCCGCGCCAGCGGAGGTGGGAGTTGGCGGCGTGTACATGAACATGGTGACCAAGTCGGGCTCCAACCAAGTTCATGGGATGGCGGCGCTCTACTACACGAGCGCGGCATTTCATAGCGGCGAGCCGTCCCTGCAATTTGGCGGGCAGCCGGACCCGGTGGGCAGCCCTATGATCATGAATCGCGACTCCACTGTGAACGCGGGCGCGCCGCTGATGAAGGATCGCTGGTGGATTTTTGGCGCGTACCGGCGGTACGACATCAAGGAAAGCATTCTGGCGATCCCGAAGCCTGCGTCCGAAGGCGGTGGGCCGATCGCGGACACGAATCACCAAACCAATACCGTGTTGCGCACCGATTTTCAGATCAATGCAAAAAATCGCGTCAATTTCCAGTGGCTGTACAACAACCAGAATCGCTTCTTCAGGCGCGACACAGCGTTTCAGTTTGTGGACGAGCAGGCGAGCTGGCGGCAAATCGAGCCGGCGTACATCGTGCAAGGGCAGTGGACCAGCCAGATCACGAATAATTTTCTGCTCGACGCGCGGCTGGGCTATCTGCACTTGCTCTTCCCGCTGGGATATCAGCCCACCGTGACGCCAACCGATATCAATCTGCAGGACTTCTCGTTCCAGACAGAAAAAGGTGCGGCGCCGTTCAATTACTTGAATCCGGCCCAGACACTACGCGCGGCAGTGAGCGCGTCGTACTACAGAGGCGCGTTTCTGTACGGGACGCATAATTTCAAGTTTGGATACGAAGTGGGGAAGAGCAAGAACGGAAATGTTTTCAATGTGAATGGCGACATCAACGCGCAGTTCAACGGTGGACAGGCGCTGGACGTGATCATTTACAACACGCCGGTGCGGGAACAGGCCATTTTCCACGACTCCGCCTTTTTCCTGCAAGATGCGTGGACGGTAAAGCAGAGGCTGACGTTGAACCTGGGATTCCGCTTCGACCACTTCCGCACATTCAATCCTGCGCAAAGCAGCCCCGGAACAGGAACGTTCTCGAGCTTGTTCCCCAACCGCACTTTTCCGCAGTCGCCGGACGTCGTGGTATGGAACAATGTGGCGCCTCGGATTGGTGGCGCTTTTGACGTGACCGGCAAAGGGCGCTCCGTGATTCGCGCGAGTTACAGCCGCTTCTACCGGATCGAAGGAACGGAGATAGCCGAGGCGGTGAATGCTAATGGGCTCGGAGGACAGGGTTACATCTGGACCGATTCAAACGGAGATGGCTTTCCGCAGTCGAGTGAATTCTTGTCTCCGTCGAATCTCATTTTCAGCTTCGGCGGCATAGCCACGCGGATTGACCCTAATCTCAAGCACCCCTATTCGGATCAGGTCAGCGTGGGTTATGAGCAGCAGGTCTACAAAGATTTGCATGTAGGCGTGACCTATTTCTATCGCACGAACAAGGACCAGGTGGGACAGCGCAACATGGCGATTCTGCCGACCGACTACACACCGATCACGACGCTGAACGGCCAACCCATTACCAATCCGCTGACGAACCAGCCCTTGACGCTGTTTAGTGCCAATCAGGCGCTGGTGGGGCAATCGGATCTGTTGGTGACAAATATACCGGCGCTGGACGACAATGCGTATCACGGAGTGGAGTTCACAGCGGTAAAGCGTTTCAGCAGTCGCTGGCAGGTGCTCGCCGGATTTACGATTCAGCGGGAGAAAGGCACTTGGGCCAACCCGAACGGCATCACCGCCGATAACTTCAACGATCCGAATCTGGATATCAACCGGAAGAATAGCTATCTAGATTTCGACTCGACCTACATATTCAAACTTGGCGGGACATACGATCTGCCCTGGCACTTCACGACCAGCGCTAACTTCCAGCACTATACCGGCTACCCGATACAGCCGAATTTGGTCTTCAGCGATACGCGCCCGCTTGCACAGCGCGAGCTTAAGCAAGGTTCGGAGACAGTGGCTCTGCAGGCAGCGGGCACCTCTCGATTGCCCAGCGTGAATCTGCTGAGCTTCCGGATTTCGCGGCCATTCAGCGTTTGGGAATCGCGGCTGACCGTTGAGCCCTTGGTGGATTTGCTCAACATCGGCAACAGCCAGACGGTGGTCAGCGAAGTGACGTCATTTGGTTCCGCATACCTAAAACCATCGGACTTGTTGCATCCGTTCGTGGCAAAGTTCGGGCTACGAGTGAAGTTCTAGCGCTTCTTTCTCACTTGTTGCACGGCCGGCGCTTTGTGAGGAGAATGAAACGCCGGCCGCGACATGCGTGAGCTGGTCGAGAAAACTCTTGATGGGAGTGATCATGAAGCGTTTCTTCGCTGCATGTGTGCTGCTGGTTCTTGCATCGCCGCTCTTCGGCGATGACCATCCGGTGCTGAGGCCGCCGACGGTTTCCACATTTTCGATTGTGGCGATTGATCCCTCAAATGGAGACATGGGCGTGGCGGTGGCGTCGCGCTATTTTTCCGTGGGCTCAGTGGTGCCGTGGGCACTGGCCGGGGTAGGTGCGGTAGCCACGCAAGCGAACGTCAACGTCGGTTACGGGCCCAAGGGAATTGACTTGCTCCGTCAGGGACTGAGCGCCAAGCAAGTGCTCGATCGCTTGCTGGCGGAAGACACGTTTGAGGGAAAAGACGGCCGTCAGGTTTCGATCGTAGACGCGCACGGCAAAATCGCGACATATACGGGCCCCAATGCGCCGCATTGGGCCGGCGATCGACAGGGTAAAACTTGGTCGGCGCAGGGAAACATCCTGGTGGGTCCGCAGGTGCCGGAGGCCATGGGCAAGGCTTTCGACACCACGCAAGCTGAGTTGGCTGAGAAACTCTATGCGGCTCTAAAGGCGGGCGACGATGCCGGAGGAGACGCCCGTGGGCACCAGTCCGCCTCTATGTTGGTCGTGCGAAAGCAGGGCGGTCGCAACATCAATAACGATCGGTATATCTACATAAACGTCGACGATGACCCGAAACCGCTCGCCGAACTCCGGCGCCTCCTGAATCTGAATCTTACGTATCTGTATGGAAATGAAGCAGATCGGCTGCTCTCCGCCGGAAAGAAGGCCGAGGCGCTGGCTGCCGGACGCAAAGCCGCGGAGTATTCCCCCAAACAAGCCGACGGCCACACCAGCTTGGGCTTCCTCGAATACATCAACGGAAACAAGGACGCCGCGCTGAAGGAGTTCCAGGCAGCAAAGACGCTCGACGCGGACTTCAAGAAGCAATTTGACGCAACGATTAGCTGGGAAAAAGAATTCAGGACCATTTTGGCCGACAAAGAGTTCTTAGCTAAATTGTTCCCTCCTCAGTAGCGCGCCGATTTGCTGAGATCTGGCAGCGGAATTCTCCCCATATACGGCTCGTCGGCGCCGGACTGCAATCCAGTCCTAGTACTCGGCGGCTGGGACTACTAGGGCCACAGATGGGTTGCTTTATTGGTGCGCCGGAGCATAATTACCTTCCTTAATAGCAACGTGTCCCGAAATAGGAAACGGTTTTTCAAGGATCGGCATGAAATCATCAGGGAATAAGTGTCCGTCACAAGCTGCGGGCTATAGTTTGGTCGAGATGATGATGACGTTGGTCATCGGTCTGATCTTGGTCAGCGTGGCTCTGCCGACGATGATCGGAGCGATCCAAGCATATCGCCTGAGCGGCATTTCGCAGCAGGTGGCGAACTTGATTGAGCTGACGAGATACACAGCAATACGCCGCAATTCGGTGATGTCCCTGCAAAGCACAGTGATGAACGGCAACAGAGTTTTCTATATCGACCTGAATGCCAACGGCTTGCTGGATGCAAATGAGCCGATGGTTATGCTGCCCAGCGACATGCAGCTCGCAAACGGTCAACCCCTCACGCCGGATGCGTCGAGTACCCGACTCGTCCCCACGCAGGATTTTGCGGCGCAACTTACCTTCGATTACCGCGGGACGGTGAACTTCCCGGTCGGCGGTCCAGTGGCGGCATATTTCCTGGCGCTCGGGTACGTAAACCAAGCCCAGTATGGTTGCCGCGCCATCACGGTGACGCCGATGGGTCAAACCAAAATGTGGAAGGCTCCAGCCAGCGGCACATGGACGGGAATGTAAATGCGACAAAACTTTATGCAGGCGCGGCTAGCAAACAGACGTCTTAAAAGGCGCGCGGGGCAGAGTGGCTTCTCCATTTTAGAGATGGTGCTCGCAAGCGCCATTCTGATGGTTGGCATTATTTCCGTCGTGCAGCTAGTGCCGGCCAGCCTGCAACTCAATGCGAACAATCGCCTCGACACCATGGCAACTGTGATTGCGCAGCGCGAACTGGATCAGATGCTCAGCCAACCGCTGTCCACGAACGCTTTTCTGGATACGGAAGGACGAACAATCAGCCTCGGCGGCGCGGGTTCGCCCGGGGCGCCGGTCATTATGCAGGGTCAAATGGCGCAAATCGATTTTACCGCCGGCGCGGTTGCGGGTTTTTCAATTCCGACCTACGTCGATCTAAACGATCCGAGCCGGGCGACCTTTGAGTTGCGCTGGGCTGTGATTCCCCAGGTGAGCGGCGGAAAAACAATCAGCAAACGGATTATCATCGGTTGTCGCCAAACGAACGCCAGTCAGCCTTTGCTACCTGTCAATTTAGACAGTTGGGTGCAGAAGTAGCCTCGCAAGAATCATGATGAAGAGCCCAAAACGCGGGGACGGCTATTCGCTGGTTGAACTGCTGGTGGCGACCGTGTTGTTCACGATCATCGCCGGAACAGTGTTTTCGTTGCTGTTGGGTGCGCAACTCCGCTACCGAGGCGAGAGTGACGTGACCACTGCCTTTCAGCAGGCCAACGTGGCCATTGATCAGATTGCGCGCGACGTACATTCCGCCGGGTACCCGCCGGCGACTTCATTTGCTGCGGGCGTGGCGCAGGCCAACCCGCAGTTGGTGGCGCTGCCATTTTCCTGGTCGCCGGGCTATCCGAACGCGCCCTGCACGGTGGGGGTGAGTTGTGGCGCGGTCCCTGGAGACTACGATTTGATACTTGAAACCGACACTGGTGACGGCAATGGCGTTCAATGGATACGTTATTCGCTGCAAGGCACGACTTTGATGCGGGGAGTTACTGCCCCCAAAGTAGCCTTCGCGGATCCCGTGGGCTCAACGGCGGGCGGGCTGCTCCCTTATCTCGAGAACGTAATGAACCAGAGCAAATCCTTGCCGATTTTCTCGTATCGCTATGACATCACGAATCCGCCTCCGGCGCAGCAGCCCTCGAACATCCGTGAGGTAAATATCCTGCTGATCGTGCAATCCGCGCAGCCCGATCCACAGACTGGACAATTCCGCACGATCACTTTAACCGGCCAGGCAGCTCGTTTTAATCCGAACCAGTAGGACGCCGATCAGAAAGTTTGTGAAAGCAGTCATGAAAAAGACGAAATGCCAGTCGAACTCGGAGCGCGGCGTAGCTTTGGTTATTGCCATTTTTTCTTTGATGCTGATAAGCGTCGTAGCTACCGCACTGATTCTGACCGCCGGCACCCAATCTGCAATCAAATCAAATTACAAGTCCGCAATGCACGCCTTCTACGATGCGAAAGCGGGCCTCGAAGAAGCGCGCGGACGGCTGTGGACGTCCAATCCGGACGCGATCACTAGCTGCGTCTTTCCGGGTGGGCTTCCGATGCCGGTCGGGAACGTGTGTTACATCGTGAATCCGTCAGACGGTGAAAACGTCGATCCGACAGACCTCAATCCGGCAAATCCTTACGCGGATTTCGAATACCAGCAGGAGTGGGGCCCGGCGACGGCCTACGCGGTGCAGCGGCCCTTCATTACCTCCAAATCGCGCCTCCCCACTATTGCCGGTCCGCTCTACAAATGGGTACGCATCACGCCACGAACCAACCTTTCCGCGAAATTCGGCACGGACAATACAGCTCTTTTCTTTGATGGCAAGAACACCAATTCGGCGGGAACTGGGGCGCAAGTTCTCACCATTACGTCGCTTGCCGTAACTCCTTACGGCAGCCGCCGCATGGTTCAGTACACTGTGGCAGCGGGATCCTCTGCTGCGGCAATACCTGCCTTTCCGTCAGCGCTAACCTTGGATGGCAACGCGGTTAGCTTTACCGGGCCGAGTGGCAGCGGTGACGATGGGCACGGAAGCAGCGCCAATTTCCGGATTAATGGCAATGACATGGACGCGCCGCCGGGTACGTCATCCGGTGTAGGGGCGATCGGATTTACAAACAACTCTGACTCATCCAACGTTTCGGTAGCCGCCGTTCCGGCCTCTAACTATCTCAGCCCATCGGGAGTCACAGCCGTAGGCGCTGTTTCCGTCCCGACCATCCTTCAGACGCCGAGCAGTCTCGATGCTTTGGTACAGAGCATTACCCAAAGCGCCGACAAGGTCGTGGACGGGCCGGTGACGCAAAGCGATTCCAATAATATTATGCCCCCTGGAATGTCCGCCACGACTCCAATGGCCGTTGTTGTTAAAGGAGACTTGACCATTAACGGTTGGAACAACACCGGCTACGGACTATTACTGGTGACTGGTCAGCTCAAATATGACCCGGATGCCAGTTGGAATGGGATTATTTTGGTGATCGGGAGAGGTGTGTTTATCTCAAACCAAATGGGTACCGGGCAAATCAACGGCGTCTTGCTAATCGCACAAACACGCGACCCTTCGTCCGGTAAGCTGTTATCGACTTTGGGACCCGCTTCCTTCAAGCAAACCGGGGGAGGCCGCGGAATTCACTACAGCAGCAAGTGGATAGCGGCCGCACAAGGCGCAACGCCCTACCAGGTTTTGTCCTTTCGAGAAATTGCCCAGACGAACCCTTGATTCGCGGGCAGTTCTTTGTTTTGCCGACCTTCCAGTCGCCATCTTTTTCTGCCTCCTACTTTTTCTGCCTCCTGCTTGCGTTCGGATTGCCGATACGCTATTCCTCTGCATGTCGATTCCACTTATGTGAGGTCTCCGCCGCATGAACAATCGGACGTGTGTCAAAGTCGGGCTGTGGTCTCTTTGTGTTCTGGCAGTGGTGTTTGGCGTTGCGGCGGACGCGGGGAAGACGACGGCGTGGGCGGGAGGCGCGACAGATGACGAATGGGCTTACTACGGACACGACGCCGGGGGCATGCGTTTTTCTCCTCTGACGCAAATCAATCGCGAGAATGTCTCGACTCTCAAGGCCGCTTGGGTATTTCACACAGGCGATGTTTCCGAGGGCGGCGGTGACCGAAAGCGAAGCGGGTTTGAGACCACGCCGATTCTCGTTGATGGGATGCTCTATCTGACCACGCCTTTCAATCGTGTGATCGCCCTCGATCCGGAAACCGGAACGCAGCGCTGGGCCTACGACCCGAAGATCGAATTGGACTGGGACTACGGCGACGGGCTCGTCAACCGCGGCGCGGCGACTTGGCTCGATTCCGCGCGGCCAAGCGGGCAGCCGTGCCGCCGAAGAATTTTCGAGTCCACGCAAGATGCACGGCTGGTGGCTATCGATGCGGCGAACGGCTCACCCTGCGCGGACTTTGGCAAAAGTGGCCAGGTGAATTTGCGCGATGTGCCGGGCTATCACGCCGGCTGGTATCACATGACCTCGCCGCCAGCGGTGATCGACGATCTCGTGATCGTGGGTTCCGCCATTGACGACAACCACCGCGTGGATATGTCGCGCGGCGTTGTGCGCGCTTATGACGCGCGCACCGGCACACTGCGCTGGAGCTGGGACCCCATCCCGCCGAATCCATCCATCGCTGGCGCGAATGGCAAGACGAAAGCGTTCCGCAGCGGCGCCGGCAACGCCTGGTCGATCATGGCGGTGGACCCGGAGCGCGGATTGGTGTTTGTCCCAACGGGAAGCCCCAGCCCAGATTACTACGGTGGCTTGCGAGTCGGAGATGACAAGTGGGCGAACTCCGTGGTCGCGCTTCGCGCCAAAACCGGTGAGCCCGTCTGGGGATTTCAGCTTGTGCACCACGACCTGTGGGATTTCGATACTGCATCGGCGCCTTTGCTGACAACGCTGCGCCATGACGGGCGGGACGTACCGGTTGTGATTCAGGGCAACAAGTCCGGCCTGCTCTACGTGCTGAACCGCGACACGGGCAAGCCGGTATTCCCCGTCGAGGAACGCGCCGTGCCGCAAAGCGATGTTCCCGGCGAAGTGACTTCGCCGACGCAGCCGTTTCCACTCGCTCCGCCGCCGCTGGCCGCGCAGACGCTTTCCGCCGCTGACGCCTGGGGGCCAACGCCGGAAGATCGTGATGCTTGTCGCAAAACAATCGCGCAGTTGCGCAACGAAGGAATTTTCACGCCGCCCAGTTTAAAGGGGACACTGATGGTGCCTGGCAACATTGGCGGTATGACCTGGAGCGGCTATGCGTTCGACCCGCGGCGTAGTTTGCTCGTCACAAATACAAACAATATCGTCGCGGGTGCGCGGCTTATTCCGCGCGCCAAATATGATCAGCGTGGCTCGCACGTCGAAGACGGTGACTACGGCGACCAGACCGGCGCGCCCTACGGCCTATTCCGCCGCTTCCTGCAATCTCCATCCGATTTGCCGTGCAGCCCGCCGCCCTGGGGACTGCTTACGGCAATCGACATGACCGAAGGGAAAATTCGCTGGCAGGTACCGCTCGGCTCGATGCAGGATTTTGGCGGCGCGCACAAACAGCAGATTCCCCCGGGATCGATCAGCCTCGGGGGCCCCATCGTCACCGCGGGCGGCGTGGTATTCATCGCCGGCACGACCGATTCCTACATCCGTGGTTTTGACGTCGAAACCGGCAAAGAGCTTTGGAGGGCGCAACTCCCGGCCAGCGCAAACGCCACGCCGATGACCTACCAACTTGGAAGCAATGGAAAACAATATCTGGTGATCGCCGCGGGAGGACACCCAAAGATTACCGAAGAGGAGGTTAGCGATGCGTTGGTGGCGTTCACGCTTCCGTAAGCGCTCTTGACCGCAAACCTACTCGTAGCGAAGCGCTACCAGCGGATCGACACGCATCGCGCGCCGTGCCGGGATGTAGCAGGCCAGCAGCGTGACCACGCCCAAAACGAAGGTGACGGTCAGAAAAGAGAACGGGTCGCTCGCACTAATGCCATAAAGCAGGTGGCCCATCGTTCGCGATAACGCCAAAGCAGCCACGAGGCCCAGGACTGCTCCAATCGCAAACAATTTCAATCCATGTGACAAAATCATGCGCAGAACATCGCGCGAGTGCGCGCCCAGCGCCACGCGAACGCCGATCTCCTGCGTGCGCTGAGTCACGACAAACGACAGCACCGCATAGATTCCAATCGAAGCCAGCAGCAGCGCCAATCCGGCAAATCCGCCGAGCAATGACGCCTGCATTCGTCGCGGCGCTAGATTTTCACCTACCAATCGTTCCAGAGGCATTACCTCCGCGACGGGCTGCTGCTTATCCACGGACCAGATCTGTTGCCGCACCGATTCCGCCAAAAGCAGCGGCTCTCCCGAGGTTCGTACAGCAAGGTAGTCCGGAGCGAAAAATTCCTGTTGTTGGTACGGCAGATACATCTCTGCTCGGGCTGGCGAAGCGGGGCCGGCTTGGTGTACGTCGCCAACAATGCCAACGATGGTGATCCACGGTACATTTTCACGGAAAGCGCCCTTCTTGAAACGCTTGCCGACAGGATTTTCTCCAGGCCAAAGACTCCGCGCCATCGTTTGGTTGATCAGCGCCACGAGCTGCGTTCCGCTTCCGTCGCGCTCATCGAAGAGGCGGCCTTCAATGAGTTTCATCCGGAGCGCGCTCATGTAATTGTGGCTGACGACGCGCGCGTTAGGAATGGGCATCTGTCCCGGCGCGGGCTCCGGATGGCCCTCAATGGTGATGCCGCTGGCGCCCCCTTCGTTGGTGAGGGGAATCCACGTCGTGTAGCCAACGGCCACGACGCCGGGAAGATGCTCCACCTTTTCCAAAACTTGATCGTAAAACGCGGCCCGGCGCGCTTGCGTGTCGTATTTCTGCATCTGCATGGGCGTGCGCAAGACCAGCACATGGTCTGCGCGAAAACCCGGATCGAGATGAACGAGATTTTCGAAGCTGCGAATCATCAGCGCCGCACCTGCCAACAAAACAATGGCAAGCGCAACCTCACTGACGACCAGCACGTCGCGCAGCCGCTGGCCGCCTGAGCCAATGCCGTTCCGGCCGCCGCCGTCCTTCAGGGACGTCGCGAGATTCAGGCTGGACACGCGCATCGCTGGGATTACCCCAAACAGGATGCCAGTGAGAATTGAGACCCCTGCGGTGAAAAGAAATACGCGGCCATCCAGCAAGGAACCCGCGAGAGGAGCGATTCCGGCTGGTATCAGGCTCGCCAGGAATTGCGTGGCCCCCACTGAAAGAGCCAACCCGATCGAACCGGCAATCATCGCCAGCAGCAAGCTTTCCGTCAGCATCTGCCCGATGATGCGCAGCCGGCTGGCGCCGAGCGTCAGGCGCATGGCCAATTCGCGGCGTTTGCCGCTGGCGCGCGCCAGCAAAAGGTTTGCAATATTCGCGCATGCGATCAGCAGCACGAAGCACACCGCCCCGAAAAGCATGAGTATCGCCGGACGGATATCTCCCGCCACGTGTTCGCGCAGAGGCACGGCAAACGCGCCGACCTTGGCGTTATCGTCGGGATGCTCTTGTTCTATTTGTCTCGCAATGGTCGCCAGCTCAGCATTGGCGGTCTGCAGCGAAACTCCAGGCTTGAGGCGCGCAATCACGTTCAGGAAATGGCTTCCGTGGTCCGCGAGTTTCTCCTTGGTGAGCTGCCACGGCACCCACAGTTCTGTCGAACGGTCCGGGAACAAGAATCCTTCCGGCATGACCCCGATCACCGTGTACTTTGTGTCTTCAAGGCGGATCTCTTGCCCGATCACTCCCAGGTTCGCGCCAAATCGCCGAGCCCACAGCCCGTGGCTCAGAATCGTTACACGAGCCGAGCCAGGGAGATTGTCCTCCGAACGAAAGTCGCGGCCGAGCGCCGGGCTGACGCCAAGCACCGAAAACAGATTCGATGAAACAGCCGTCCCGTTGAGCTGTTCGGGAGTTCCGTCGCCCGTCAGGTTGAGCGTGTGGAACAGCAGTGCGGCGGTATCTTCGAAGACATGGTTTCGTGCCTTCCAATCGGAAAAATTGCCGGGTGCTGGTGTGTTCTCCGGAAATCCATATGATGACGCATCTTCCCAGACCATCACGAGTCGGCGCGCATCGCGATAGGGAAGTGGCCGCAGCAGAACAGTATCAGCGATGCTGAAGATCGCTGTGTTGGCCGCGATGCCCAGCGCCAGGACCGCCACGGCAAACACCGTGAAGGCCGGGCTCTTGCGGAGAACGCGCGCCGCGTATTTGGCATCCTGCCAGACGGTTTCAAGCGCACCGATCGTGTTCATGCGATATATCTCCTCACGAATCATCGTCGGATTCCCCAGTTTTCGGCGCGCCGCGTAGCGCGCTTCTTCCGCGGACATGCCACGAGCGATGTTTTCGTCGGTCTCGAGCTGTAGATAGGTCTCAAGCTCGCGAGACCGCTCTTCATCCCAGGCCTCACGGCGAAAAAAGCGCTTCCATCCCATCCGACTACTCCTCAGCGGGCCGCAACACACTGTTGATGGCACGGACCAATTGCTGCCAGCGCCCGGTCTGTTGTGTCAGCTCTTTGCGGCCGGCGCGCGTCAGGCGGTAATACCGCGCTTTGCGGTTGTTTTCGGACGTGCCCCAGAATGAAGCGATCCATCCGCGCTCTTCCAGGCGATGCAGCGCCGGATACAGCGAGCCATGCTCCACCTGTAGAACATCTTCTGAGCGGTACTCAATCGCATGCGCAATGGTATGGCCGTGGGCCGCGCCTAGAACCAGTGTCTGCAATATCAGCAGGTCCAGCGTGCCTTGCAGGAGTTCGCCCTGCAGCGGAGGTGCGCCTCGTTTTGGCATGCTCCGTTATACTCCCATAGATAATCTACCGCAAGAGGAGATGAGGAGCCATGTTGTAGAAGACCATGCCAGCAGCAGATTAGTTTGATGGCGGACTTCAGAAGATTATCTATTGGACGGTGTGGGTGCGAATATTCGCCGCACAGCCGATTCCAGGCTGTGCGTTTCTTGCTCTGAGGACTCGGGACTAATCCATGTGGTGGTGCATCGCGAACACTTTGTCGAGCGAATCTTCATAAGGATAGACATGCACCATCCACCCGAAGATAGACGGCCGAAAGCGCCCTCCCGCCGCATCGCAAGCGTCTTGCGTGGCGATCGAGCCTCTCAGGCCAAATTTGGCCCAGTCCGCGTTGCGCAACTCCGGCCGCCGCGGCATGCACAGATTCGTATGTAGGTGCCACATCGCGACGCTCAGGGGCACGCGCGCGTTGAGTTGCTCCTCGCCCACTCGCTTGGGCATGGTGTACATTGCGCCTACCAGCTCGTAGCCCGTTGAAGTCTTCCGATACAGCAGCGACGTAGGCCGCCCAGGATCAAACGTAAAAGCTTCAAGGAAGCCGTTGCGATAACTCGTGAAGTGATATTCCGGCTGCGGAATATTCGGCAGGAAAATCTTGAAACCGTCATTCAGAGCTGCGTGGTAATCCCGATATTTCTCGATGCCCGCGCGAAGCTGCGCCACAACTTCATTCGCGCGTTGCAAGTCTTCCGGAGTTTGTGCCCGCATCGCCGTCATGGTCATGTGTTGCTTGTGCGTGTCGTGATGCCCCGGCGTCATGTCGTGGACCGCGGCCTTCTCATTCGCATGCTCGTCGCTCATGTCCATGCCGGGCATGCTGCCGTGATTGACGTCGGGCGCTTGCGTGGTTGATTCTTGCGTGGAGGCTTGCTGCGTCGGCGAGCGACGGGCCGGCAAGGCCGCCAGCAAAATAGTGAATACAAAAAGCGCGCCAAGAAGCATTCCCGCTTTCGCCGCGATTTGAAAAGCCGTGCTACGTGCTGACATCAAGCTTTCTCCTGCCATAGATAATACGTAAGCGCTCAGGAAAATATTTCAGCCTCTGACGTGCTGTTTCGCCGCCAAAACTGTACAAATGGACAGGTTTTGTGTTTCCCTCCGAACTCTGTGCCCTGCGTGATCTCTGTGGTGAAACTCTCGCCGAGCGAGCCCCATGCTAAAATTGCCGCGTGAAAAAGCGCACCATTCAGCCTGCAAAGCATCTCACCGGTGGCGTCGAGCCTCCCGGCGACAAATCCATCTCCCACCGCTACGCTATGATTGCCGCGCTAGCCGAGGGTGCCAGCGAGTTGCGCCATTTTGCCGCCGCCGCCGATTGCCACAGCACGCTCGATTGCATGAAAGCGCTGGGCGCCGAGGTCAAAATTGACAAAGACACGGTGCGTATCACCGGACGTGGCTTGCGTGGACTGAAGGGTACACGCCGCGCTCTGGACGCCGGAAATTCCGGCACCACCATGCGCTTGCTCGCGGGCATTCTTGCCGGCCAGGAATTTACCTCCCAGCTGACCGGCGACGCCTCGCTGCAAAAGCGCCCCATGAAGCGAGTGGTCGGTCCTCTGCGCCAAATGGGCGCCGACATCCGCGCGCGCGATGACAATTTCGCACCGCTCGAAATCCGTGGTGGCCGCCTCCACGCGATCGATTTCAACATGCCCATGGCCAGTGCCCAGGTGAAATCCGCGGTGCTGCTCGCGGGACTGTTTGCCGAGGGCGAAACCATCGTCACCGAGCCCGCGCGTACACGCGATCATACCGAGCTGGCTCTCGAAGAATTTGGCGCGCCCATCGAAAAAAGCGGCAAGACCATCCGCATCCAAGGGCTCCTCCCCGGACATGGCGGCGCGAAATTGCAGTCGCGCTCTCTGGACGTGCCCGGAGACCTGTCCTCGGCGGTCTTTTTCATCGCCGCCGCTTCACTCTTTCCGGACTCGAATCTGCTGATTCACAACGTCGGCCTGAATCCCACGCGCACCGCGATTCTCGATGTGTTCGCGTCCATGGGTGCCTCGCTCCAGATGTTGTCCGTGCGCAGTGCCCACGGCGAAATCGTCGGCGATTTGGCGGTGAAGGGTGCATCACTCAAGGGTGGCGTGATAGAAGGCGAGCAGATTCCATTGGTCATCGACGAATTGCCGATGCTCGCGGCGCTCGGCCCGTACACGGAGCAGGGAATCGAGATCCGCGACGCCGCCGAGTTGCGCGTGAAGGAGAGCGACCGCATCGCCGCGCTTGCCGAAAATCTGCGGCGTATGGGTGCGACGGTCGAAGAACGTCCCGACGGCTTGCGCGTCGAGGGCCGCAATGCAGCGAAGCTGCGCGGCGCGGAAATCGAGCCCCACGGCGACCACCGTATCGCCATGGCCTTCGCGGTAGCAGCCCTCGGCGCGAGCGGCTCTACGGTAATCCGCGACGCCGACTGCGCCGGCGTCTCCTACCCAAACTTTTTTGAAGATCTAGGCCGCGTCGCCGAGCGATGAATTGCAGTTGTAGGGGCGCAGCACCGCTGCGCCCCATGTCCGCAATATCTCCTGTCTAGCTAGTCTTGTGGATTGAAATCGACCCGTAACTGGTCTTCAGGGTGATCTTCGGCCCGCGCCCGCGTCCGTACTTACCTTCCAGATGCGAGTCCCCCGAATCGGTCGAAGTTCGCTTCAAAGTATCCGACTCAAATTCCGAATCAATGTCGCCGCGATGGCAATCCGCCAAGATCTCAAAACTCGAGGACTCCGGCAAAGTCAAAGTTATCGGCGCGGAGGCGTTCGTGATTTCGATGTCGTCCTTCGGTGGCGAAGAGAAGCGCACCTGAATATTGCCGTTGCGGTTGTCGATCTTCACTTTGCCGCCGGCGTTTTCAATGGTGATGTCCTCGTCGCGCGTTCGCGCAATCAGGTTGCCCGGCGCATCGACCACCTCCAAATTCCCTGAGCCCGCTTCCATGTGGCCGGAGAGCTGCGTGAGCGTCAAATCCGTGCGATGCGACACAAAGCGCACACCCTTGCTCACTTTGTCTGCTCGAATAGGCCCGACAAATTCTCCGTTGATGGTAAAGCTGCCGCTGGCGTTTACCACTTCAATGCTCCCGCCATGGCCGGAAACTTTTACGTCGCCCTTGGTGTCGGAAATTTTGGCGTCACCGTGGCGCATGTCGAGACTCACGTCTCCCGTCGTGCCCCGCACCTCGATGTCGCCATTGCCATTGTCGATGGTGACCTGCGAAGCCATGTCGGAAACGCTCACGTCGCCCTTTTCGCTATGAACGGCCAGCAAGGCCTTCTTCGGCACCGTGATATCCATATCGACGCTGACACGCGAGTTCCCGCCTCCGATGCTCGTGGGGCGCACCTCAAAGCCGTCGCCGTTCTGAACGATCTCCGCGGACACCTGCTCGCTCAGTCGCTTCGCAGCGTTCTCGCTCCAGCTCTTCACGTTGACTTTCCCGGCCACGCGAATTTCTGGTGTATCGGAGGCACGAACAGTGATGTTGCCGCGCCCGCCGCGCACGGTCACGCGCGCATTCGCTGGGACCGCTTTCGGCGCTACGTCGATGCTGCTCGCAAAGGCTTCGCCCGGAAGATCAATGTCGATCAGGCCCGGCACGTGTTGCCGCGCCTGGTCGACCCCGATCACGATACCGACGAGTGCGAGCAGGCCCAGCACCAGAAAAACTTCGCCAGCCGTAATACGCGAACCGCCTGGCTGCGAAGCTCGCGCGCCTGCGGTCCGTTCATAAATTTTGATGGCGCCCCAGAAAATTAGAATCAGCGGCCACCAGCGCAGAATGACTCCCGTCAGCTCGAAGCCGCGATAATTGTGCAGCAGCAGCAGCAAGCCGATGAAGATCAGAACCAGTCCGCTGAAGACGCTGCTGCCGCGAGGGCGAAGGCTGGCCATGAGCGGTTATTGTCCCTGGCCCGGCAATGAGTTCTGCGCAGGGCCGGGCGTAGCCGGGGGACCAGGAGGAGGCGGCGCCGTAGTCGAATCGACATGGCCATCCATCGGCGCCATCGAAGATGCCAGCAGTATCGCGCCGATCACGATCAGGATAAACGGATAGGTGTTTGAGAAATCGAAGACATCGCCGCGAGCTTCGTGCAGCAGAAACAGGACGCCGATAGTAATGATCACCGCAGGGCCCATCAGCCCGCGAATCGTGCACCGGGGACACCGGCAGCGATTTTCTTTAGCCATACTTCCTCGTTACCGGCCGCCAAGCCGGTTTCGGAACATCAAAAGCCCCACAATAATCAACAGCACCGGCCAGAACTGTTGAATCCTCCACCACGGGAACCAGTCGAAGTTGTGCAACAGCAGCAAAATCCCGATGCCGATGATCAGGAACGGCCCGACCGGCTTTCCTTTGGCGAAACTTTCCAGCGGATCATCTAAACGCTGGCCCGCGAGCCGCGCTTTCGCCGTGCGATACGCGTCAATCGGCATATAAATCCACAACGCGGAGATGCAGATCCACAGTGCCGCTTCCGCTCCGCCGCTGACCGCCCCGTCAACACCCATGATGAAGAGAAGCAGGAAAATCGCCAGGTGGATAATTCCCTTGCCGTATTGCTCGTTGTAGAAAGCGCCAAGTCCCGGCAAAAATCCCAGGAAAAACGCCAGCACCGGACTGGGTCCAAGTCCGGGCGCAGGACGCGTCGCAGCCTGCGGAATTGGCGGCGCCGATGCCCCTGGGAAATCCGCCGATGCCGCCGGCGTTGCCGGGATCCCCATCACGTTCGCGAGGCAATCTTCGCAATACAACACATCGCGAACCGGCCGCACGCACACCGCGCACAGCGCCTTGCCGCAATTCCGGCAGTACCCTATGGCATCCGCATCGGGATGCACCACACACTTCATAGCACGCTCCTCGAAATCATAGTCCGCTGAGCCCGCCGCACACGGCCGGCATTTCCATCGCCAGCACTTCGATATACCGAGCCAAATCGTTGGCGCGGTTCTGCTGCCGCGGCGTTGCGGGCTTCGAGCCATCGCTGCGGCCAGGCTGCTTCTGCGGGGACGATTCAGGAACAGTGCTCTCCGGATTTGCGCGCAGATCGTTCTCTTCGCGCAAACGCGACTGAATTTCGCTCACCACGCGCAGATCGTTAACGAACTTCACGCTGCGCCCATAGGCTCGATGCGCCGTGCGGTCCGCTTTTTGGTAAATCGTCGCAGGCTGCAGGTCCGCCAGCTTCGGATGCCGCCAATTGAATCCCGATGCGGTAACGATAATAATCAGCGTAGCGGCCACGGAAAGCGCGCCATAAGCAAACCGAATCGAGGCAACTCCGCGAACCCAACCCAAAATCGCTCGCCAGCCGGTCAGCGACTCGCGCGGCCCCAAAGTCTTGTCCAAAATCGAGTACACCAGCCGCGGCGGCTCTGCGATCTGCTCCATCCCATGCAAGCCGGTAAGCAAATCCGAGACGCTGGCCACCAAAGGGGCGCACCGCGCGCACGCAGGCACGTGCGCGGTAAACTCCGCCATCTCCGCGGGATTAAGCATCCCGTCGAGATAATCGCTAAGCCGCGCTTCTGTTTGTTCGCAAGTCCAAGTCATACCGCACTCCAGAGCCCTACCGCTGAACCGTTCAATGCGGCCGCACTCCCATTTGCTGCAGAACGCGCGCCAATTCGATGCGCCCGCGGTTAATCCTCGATTTTACCGTGCCTTCCGGCACCGATAGAACTCGTTGTATCTCACCGTATTCCAATTGTTGCAAGTCCCGCAAAATCACGGCCTCCCGCAATTCCGGCGAAAGCTTGGTCAGCGCCGTCTGCACCTGTCCGCTCAGCTCGCCCAGCAGCGCCTGCTCGTCCGGCCGTCGCGCTGTCGATTCCTTGTTTTCGACCACCGGCATCGCGTCGTCCAGTGAATCCGTCACCCGGTCCCGCTTGGTTCGCCGGTAATGGTCGATGAGCAGGTTGCGCGTCACGCTGGTCACCCAAGTCGCGAATCCGCCGTGCGCCGAACGATAGCTCCCCAGCGTCCGGTAGACCCGCAGGAATACATCCTGCGAAAGGTCCTCCGACTCCGTGCCATTCCCCGTAAACCTATAGCAAATGTTGAAGATGCGGCGCGAATGGCGGCGCACAAGCTCCTCCCAGGCCGATCCGTCGCCCCGGAGGCATTGCTGGACCAGTTGGGCATCCTGCTCCAACGTCTCATCAGCCTCGAATCCTGGTACGGTGACATGCGCAGCCACCCTCGGTCAGTTTCTTGTAAACCGTGGGCAGCCTATCTCGGCCTGCCATACTATGGAACGAAAAGTGCCCCCGAAATGTTCCCTTTGGCACGCTGACCCCGTGGCCGCAAAGCAATCGCCGCATCTTACTCAGCAGCCGAAGGAAACACAAGAAATGTCCGAAAATGAGAAGTCGTCCGAAGATAAACCTACGCTCGAAGAGTTGGCCGCGCGTATCAATGATGAAAATCGCCACCCTGAAACCGACTGGGGCGAACCGCTTAGGTGAAGAGGTCTGGTGATGGCCGATTCCTTAATTTCTATCTTGACAAACAGGCGCCTGTCGCATACCATCCGTGGTGGGTAATAGCACGTCTCGCACCCGTAGCGCCAGCATCTCTGCTGGCGTTTTTGCTTTCTGGAGCCTGCCAGTCGGCCTGAGTTCTTTGTTTGCCACTCTGGCGAGACACACCGCTTTTTGCACAATTTTGGTGCAATAGAAGTTCTTTAGAATCAACACTTACAACGGCAATAATATCGATGACACACCAAAGCCTTTGTAAGTGTAATTTGTGCTGTACCGTGACAGGGCAGCGGTCTATTTTGGGCCGATAAAGGGAGCGGTAAAATCAATCTTCGGGATGGGCTTTTTCGCTATAGCCTTTCTTTTTATGGGTTTGTTTGGGGGCAGTGATGCAGGTGGGATGCCCATCGAAAGACCATTCAAAAATTTGAGAAACGCAAGAGTATTTGCGGCCGCTCCATCAAGCACCAACCGAGTTGTTCCAGAAAATTTGGCGTTCTCCAAGTTGTATGCTCCTCCGCTATATCGCAGCGTGGCATCATTAAACTTACAGCCCCGACAATCCAAGCCATCTAAAGGTTGGCCGACATTGGAAAAAGTGAAATCCTCAAAGATTGGAGTAGTCTCAAGCGGTATAAAAGAAGGAATTGCTCCCACGATCGAGACTCCAGTCCCCGCATTGGCGACCCCACCACCGTGGAAGATTGAGCGCCGGGGTCTGGAATCGCTAGCCTGTGAATTGAGGGGTGCTGACGCTGCAACAATCGGTACGCGGTTGTTCAGCATAAATCCACAACATGTTCCCAAAATGAATGCGCCTACCGCAATGATAGTCTTGGACATGACTCCTCCACTACCCAAGCTACGGGGGATTATTGTCCGTGTCGTTTCCAGTCTCGCATGGTGCAAAACCACCCTTCCCGGTCCTGTTGTCAGGAACGAAATAGTAGCAAAAATTAGTCCAATGAACTTGTTTAAAGATACTGTCGTAATTAACTCTTCCGTGGATGACCAAATCGACGGTATTCCAATCGTACGACCCACTCACATTCAAATTGGAATGAAAGGTTCCCTCTGGAGCTATAACACCATGACCTGGAAGAATATGTTCTTCCAACGTAGTTTTTCGTCCCTTGGCCACTGGCTCTCCAACGACTTTAATCGTGAAATTTTTTGCTGGAGTCCTTCCGGTATTCTTGAAAACAAGAGGCACGGTCCAATCGCTATCTTTTTTGGAATCTACAGGAATATCACTGATAGTCACCCAAGCTCTTTGATCGACTCTGAAATTATTGTCGGCTTGTTGAACCGATTTGCGAGTCTCGCACAACAGCCCGTAAGTGAACGTGGCATAGACGACGAGAGCTATCAAAGTCAAAAGTTGAAGCCAAAATATCCCACGGTTATAACGGTCTCTTCTTTCGTCATTGGCGTCATAATGATGTGGTGAGGCTTGGGGTGGCTCCACAGGAGGCAGCCGCGTCCGAAAGGAAACGTCGGTGAATTCGTCGCGGTCTCGTCTCTTGTATGTCGGATTATTCTGTGTTTCATCGGAGCTATGGGAATCACTAACTGGAGTCTGCAATTTTGACAAAAACAGTCCAAACAAAACGCCCGAAAAAACGACCCCCAGAGTTCGCAGAAGGCTCGGAGGCTCGTCAGAGCTTTGAGAAGGCAATGAAGGCATTATTTCGATCTCCAAAGACACACCCAAATTAAGGGCAAGGACTAGGCGGCTTTTCGCCTACCACGTCCCTGCCTCTTCATGGTGGACTTCCTCGCCTCGTTCGAGAAATGCCTATCGCCGCGACTTTGCGTCCACGCCGCGAGCGGTAATGTGCCGCTTCCTTTCGCTCGAGTGCATGTTGCGAGCCTTGCCCCCGACGAAGGTTTCGTCGGCTTCAACTTCACGATTCGGGCCGCCGAGCTTTTCCCCGAACGACTCAAGTATATTGTTGCCCTTGCGAAACACACCGTATTCTGCACAATTTCGGTGCAATAGAAGTTCTTTAGAATCAACACTTGCAAAAGTGTATCAAAATAAACGACTTTAACTTCCTTTAGAATGAACACTTATGAAAAAAGGGGGAGGGGGCCTGCAAGAGACAGCAGCGTCCTGGGGCTTCTAACGATGGTCGCAATCTAGATAGGTGGTCTCGCAAAGTCGTATCGTTTCGCCTATCACATATCCGAATTAAGTCGATTTGACCTAACGACCCAAATCGTATGTAATCACCCCATGCGTCTCCCCGGGGTGCTGCTACTTGCGAATATCATTCTTGGCACAACCTGCGCCCCACCAACTCGCGCCCAGGTGTCTGCCAGCATCACCGGCCTCGTCACCGATCCTTCCGGTGCCCTAATACCTTCGGCAGCCATCGTCGCGAAAAATATCGAGACCGGCGCGACCCGCAACTCCGTCACCGACGACGCTGGTCGCTACATCCTGCTCGCTCTCCCCGTCGGCCTTTACGAAGTCAGTGCTGCCAAGTCCGGCTTCCAGAATGCCGCCCGCGCCGGCATCCAGCTAGCCGTCGGCCAGGAAGCCAGGGTTGACCTGACGCTGCAAGTTGGCACGATCCAAACGCAAGTCCGCATTATCTCCGATGCCTCCCTTGTCAGCACCACCACCAGCGACATCTCCGGCCTCGTCGGCGAGCAGCAAATCAAAGATCTTCCCCTCAACGGCCGTAGCTTCGATCTTCTGCTCACGCTCAATCCCGGCGTCGTCAATTTCACTTCGATGAAGACCGGCGGAACTGGCATCTCCAATTCCACCACCGCCAATAATTTCGCCGTCTCCGGAAATCGTCCCCAACAAAATATCTTTCTCCTCAACGGCGTCGAGTACACCGGCGCCGCCGAAAACAACATGCAACCAGGCGGCACCAGCGGCATGCTGCTCGGTGTCGACGCCGTTCGGGAATTCAACGTGCAACGCGACTCCTACAGCGCCTCATTCGGCAAGCATCCCGGCGGCCAAGTCATCATCGTCACGCAATCCGGCAGCAATCAGTGGCACGGCGCCGTCTTCGAGTTTCTGCGCAATAACGAGCTCGATGCTCCCAACTTCTTCGACCAGGGTTCCACTCCGCCCTTCCAGCGCAACCAATTCGGCGCTTCCGCGGGCGGCCCGCTCCGCGCCGACAAGACGTTCCTCTTCGCCAACTACGAAGGCTTCCGCCAGCACCTTGACCAAACCTCCGCTGCGTTCGTGCCTGATGCAGCCTCGCGCGCCGCCGCCGCGCCCAGCGTCCAGCCACTCCTTAATCTCTGGCCCACGCCTCCCGCTGGCGCCCCCGACTTCAACGGCATCGCGCAAGCCTTCAGCAGCCCACTGCAAACCGTCCGCGAGGACTTCGGCACCGCTCGCGTCGACAACATCTTTTCGCCTAAGGATTCTCTCGCGGCAATCTACACTGTCGACGACGGCGATGACTTCACCGCGACGCCACTCGATCCCTTCAGTTCCGATGTCATCACACTCCGCGAACAGGTTTTGAGCGCGGAAGAAACGCACATCTTCTCGCCAACTTTTCTAAATACCGCGCGTGTCGGCTTTTCCCGCGCCGGATATTTCTTCACCGGAATGCCCACCCCCGGCACTCCCGCCGCTAGCGTCCCCGGCTTCCTTCTCGGTCGTCCCGTAGGCGCGGTAGTAGTGGGCGGTAGCGCCGCCTCGAACCCGCAAGCCTCCCTCGGCCTCGCCGGCAGCAACAACGGCAGCAACCTCCGCATCGCTCGCAATCTCTTCACCTACGAAGATCGCGTCACGCTAACGCGCGGCCGCCATCAACTCAGTTTCGGCGCCTGGCTCCAGCGTTTCCAATCCAACGAGACCATCGCGCTCAGCCAATTCGGCCAAGCCACGTTCTCCAGCCTCGCGCAATTCCTCAGCGGCACAATCAGCACCTTCCTCTTCGATCCCGCTCCCACGCAGATGTACTGGCGCTCGCTCTTCGGTGCATGGTACGGCGAAGATGTCCTGCGTCTTAGCCCAAAGCTCACTCTCTCCCTTGGCTTCCGCGCCGAATCTTCCTCCGGTTGGAACGAAGCCCACGGCCGCGCCGCCAACTACACTTTTACGAACGGCGTCATCGACACGCAACCGCATATCGGCGGCTCGCTCTTCACCACCAACAACGCTAAATTTCTCCCGCAGCCCCGCACCGGCGTTGCCTGGAGTCCGCTCGGCGCCAAAACCGTCTTCCGCGCCGGCTTCGGCATGTACAACGATCTCCAAGACGCCCTCGGCTATCGCACCGACCAAAACGCGCCATTCAATCCCGTCTACAGCCTCGCCGCGCTACCCGTTTCCAGGCTGCCCATCGACCCAGCAGCGGCCGTCCCCGCCACCGCCAAGCTCGTTCCCGGCGGCGTTCAGCCCGACATGCAAACGCCCACGCTGATCTCCTGGTCGTTCCGAGTCGAACGCCAACTCTCCCTCAACACCGCGCTCACCGTCGGCTACGTCGGCTCCCACGGCTATCACGAAATCGTCGGCGTCGACGCCAACGAGCCGTTCCCCATAATCTGCCCCGCGTCGCCGTGCCCCGCAGTTTTTCCCACCTACGACCCGACTCAGCCAATCACCGCCACGAATTCTCCGACGATCGGTTTTCCGATGGGATCCCCGTTAGCGGGAGCACCCGTTCCCGCTGGCACCTACTACATTCCCGCAGGAACTCCGCGAGCCAACCCTGCGATCGCGAATACGTGGACGTGGTTCTCCCGCGGTGACAGCTCTTATCACGCGCTGCAACTCGATCTGCGCCGCCGTTTTAGCCACGGCCTCTCCGTCCGCGGAATTTACACTTGGTCGAAAGTGCTCGACGACGGCGACTCCGTAAATCAGACTACCGCCGGCAACGCCCCCGGCCTCGTCTCCAATCCCTTTAATTTGCGAGCAGACAAAGGGCCCGCCACCTTCGACGTGAGAAACGCCGCAGTAGTCAACGTGCTCTCCGCTCTCCCGTTCGGGCACGGCCAGAAGTTTGCAAACACGCTGCAAGGTTGGAGCAGCAAATTAGTCAGCGGCTGGTCTGTAGCTGGCGTCCTCACCGCGCAGTCCGGTTTCCCCTTCACGCCACAACTCAGCTACAACCCTTCCAATAATGGCGACACGCGCAATCCCGTTCGCCCCTTCCTCAATCCCAATTTCTCCGGTCCGGTCGTGCTCGGCAATCCCGGTCAATGGTTCAATCCCGCTGCCTTCATAGCGCCGCCTTCCGCCAGCGGCTTCTACGGCAACGCCGGCCGCAACACCTACATCGGCCCCGGCCTGGTCACCTGGGATTTTTCTGTTCTGAAAGACACTGCAATCCGCGAACGCTTCAACTTGCAATTCCGCGCTGAAATCTTCAATCTGCTAAACCGCGCGAACTTCAACACGCCAAATCTTATTGTCTTCACGCCGCCCACTGCCGCCAACCCAAGCGGCCTCTCCGGCACCGCCGGCGCCATCACCAGCACCTCCACCACATCGCGTCAAATTCAGTTTGGGCTTAAGCTGCTCTGGTAGGTTCAGGCTTTTGCCGCTGAGCTTCCGGAGTGATCTCTCCGCGCCGGCGTTCCAACCGCAGGCCGATCGATTCCCAATCGCCGCATTTTGTACAGAAGTGTCGTGCGTTTCACGTCCAGCCGCACCGCCGCGCCGTGGGGACCTCCGAGCACCCAATCGGCGTTCCGCAACACCTGCACGATATGCTCGCGTTCCGCTTCGGCCAGTGTCCGAGTTGCAGGCGAAGCCTCGACTGGCCGGGGCTCCGCCGGACGCGAAAGAGCGAGTACCTCGCCTGTGGAAACCACCACGGAACGTTCCACCACGTTCTGCAGCTCTCGCACGTTGCCTGGCCATCCGTGATGTACCAGCGCTTCCATGTCTTCCGGCAGAATCTTCTCGATACGCTTGTTCATATGCTGCGCAAACATTTCTACGAAGTGCCACACCAGAAGAGGGATATCTTCGGCGCGCTCGCGCAGTGGAGGAATTTCAATGGGGAAAACGCTGAGGCGGTAGTAGAGATCCCTGCGGAATTGGCCGTTGGCCACCATCTCGGCTAGGTTTCGGTTGGTCGCCGCCACTAGCCGGAAGTCCACGCGAATCGTCCGCGAGCTACCCAGCCTCTCGAATTCGCGCTCCTGCAAAACCCGCAAGAGCTTCGACTGTAATTCCAGCGGAATGTCGCCCACTTCGTCGAGAAACAGGGTTCCCTTGTTGGCCAGCTCGACGCGTCCAATGGTACGCGCGACAGCGCCGGTAAATGCTCCTCGCTCGTGGCCAAACAGTTCGCTTTCCAGTAGTCCCGCCGGAATCAATGCGCATTCCGCTCGAACTAATGGCTTGCCGCTGCGTGGACTGAAGGCGTGAATCGCTTGGGCGAAACGCTCCTTCCCAGTCCCCGTTTCGCCCAGCAGTAGCACCGCAGCGTCCGTGACCGCGACCGTTTCTATCTGCTGAATCACTTCCTTCAGGACGCGGCTTTGTCCGACAATCTCGCCGTTGCCCTGCTCTAACCGCATCGCATTTGCCCCTGGGTTGCCCGCTGAGGAAGGAATGCTTGAATTCTAGTGCACTACAGTGCACTTTACACTTACGCGACGAGTATCCCACAAGGTTCCTACCAAGTAAAGACTTGGGAGCAACTCTCACGCGCGATTTTCAATCCGCACGAATGTTCGGGTTGTCCTTCTGCGGGCCTAACGACCTGCGGCTGCTCCGCGACGGCGTTTCCGTCTGCTTCGCAAAAACTGGTCCACCGCATGCCGTACCAATGCCGAGACTGGTGCCAGCGACTTCCTGGACAATACAGTCAGCGTTCGCAGTTGCCGCTCGGTGAGCCAAACAACGGTCCTCTTCATACCCCTATAGTGCCCCATAGGTCCCTTGGGCATTAATAGGCTTTTCGTACCGTTCGGCCTATCCATGGTACTTCCTCGAAAAGTTCTATATTTTTCTGTCATTCTACTGTCAACGTCTGTCAAGCGGTTGACGTAACTAGCCGATTTCCTAGCGTACGCGTGCGAACCTCTTGCGCGCTAACTCCCGTGGCTGCACCAAGCTATCCATGTGCGCCCCGCCGAAGCCTAAATGGAACGATAGGTGCACGTTGAGACCGCTCAACTGCTTTGTATGCGGGACTTCGCGGGCTCCGTGCTCGCAGCTTGGGGCAATGTGTCTTTCGTTTTTGGGGTCGCTCGACTGCGCCGCGTCGGGGAGCGCAATGAGCGCGCGTTCCTCGGCCCGTGGCCATGTCTCGCCAGTTGGGTTGCAGGCCGGATGGTGTTCGCGGAATAACGCTCATCATCTAAAAAATTTGCCGAGTCGCACCTCACAGGAAGCCTCCCGAAGCGGCACTTCCAAATGAGTGGTAGTGACTCCGGCGCCTCATGGGAGTGGATATTGAAACCGCACAAAACGTATCGGTGCAAACCTGAAGGGGAACCACAAAACAAGGAACCTATATATGCCAAACTCCTGCGCACGGCAAAGGTCGCGACCGAGGAGGCGGCCAGCGTTGCGGACGTCCTCCTGCTAGGCCTTCGCAGAGTTTGCGACTGCACTCAGTGGCCGTTCGCACATGCCCGTATTCTCGCGCAAGACGATGCTTTGGACGCGCGCGGCGCCAAAGAGGTGTGGCATGTGCCCTTTCTGGAACCTCGCGGATTTCGAGACAAAGCATTACGGATGAATCGCTTGCGCTCCGGTATCGATTGGCGCCTGCGCATGGTCAGTACCGCCAGACCAGTCGTGCTAGGCGATCTCGAGCGCGACTTGGACCTCAATGGGCAGCGTGCCGCGCGCGAACTAGGCCTTAGATCCGCCGTCGGTATGCCCGTTCTCGCAGGCGAAAATGTCAAGGCGGTTTGTGAGTTCTTCTCCTGCGGATCGATACAACAAGATGCTCTCTGGGAGGAGGTCTTTGCGGCGATAGGAGCCGCCCTCGGCCACGTCATTGAGCTGCAGCGGTCCAGAGAGCGCCTCCGCGAACTGACCGGGAGGCTGCTGGCTCTCCAGGATAACGAAAGGCGCCGATTGGCCCGCGAACTACACGACACTACCGGCCAAAATCTATCGATGATCGTTATAAACATTGACCTCCTTGGGCGCGAACCATCTCTCAGCCCGGCCGTGCGTTCCCAGCTCGCCGAATGTGCGGACCTCGCGCGCAGCAGCCTCCAAGAGGTTCGCACCTTCTCTTATGTGCTCCACCCCCCGATGCTCGAAGAACTCGGGGTCTTCCCGGCCTTGCGCCTGTTTATCGAGGGCTTCTCGGAGCGTAGCGGAATCCTCGTTGATTTGGACCTGCCGCAGCGGTCCATTCGGATGCCGCAGGACATTGAGACCACTATCTTTCGGGTTGTGCAGGAGAGCCTTTCGAATGTCCGCAAGCATTCGCACAGCTCCACCGCCAAAGTTCGCATCAGCCTCGATCCCGGTTCGATTGCCATAACCGTGGAGGACCACGGATCGGGCCTTCCCAAACCTATGGAAGGTGCATCGCCGGCCAAAATCGGAGTGGGAATCGGCAGCATGCAGGAACGCGTGAAACTTTGCGGGGGCCGATTCCAACTCCATTCGCTGCCCACGGGCACGCAGCTGGAAGTCAGTTTGCCCTTGTCGCAAACCGCGAAAGCGGCGACCGCCTAGATTTTTCTGGAATGGGCCGATCCCTTACTCGCCCGGATGGACCAGCATCCAGATTCCGAGCGCGAGAATGATCATCGATACGATCGTGCGATAAGATCGCTCCGGGACGCGCTGCAGCAGCGGCTTGCCCGCGAGCGTCCCGATCACAACTCCAATCGTCGCCAGCAGCATCGCCGGCCACACGGCAATTAGGTTCCGGTATTGCGCGGCGGCGTACACCGGCATGCGAAATACATCCACCAGTAGCGCAATCGCCGTCGCCGTGGCCACAAACGACTCCTTAGACACTTCAAATCCCATCAGCGCCGCCGAACGGATCCCGCCCTGATTGCCGACCAGCCCGCCAAAAATTCCAGACAGCGCACCTGCAATCCATCCCGCTGTCCTGCCGAAGCGCATCCGTTCCCCAATCCGTGTTACCCCTATCACGCCCGCGAACACCAGCAGCGCTCCCAGCACGTAGCTAAGCACCACGCTGCGCAGCCATACATGCAGTAAAGCGCCCAACAGCCCGCCAATCGCGCTCGTAATTCCAAACGTCACCAGCACCTTCTTATCGATGTGCTCGCGGACCAGCGCCAGCCGCAACGCCGTCCCCAGAAAATGCGGCACCGATACCACTGCCACCGCCAGCTTCATCCCCACCAAATTCGCCAGCAGCGGCGTCAGAATGCTCCCAATCCCAAATCCCGAAACAGAAGCAATCGCCCCCGCAACCACTGACGCCAGAACAACCAGGAAATAGTGGCTCATCTCCTGCTGCATTTCACTCCGGCAACTGCAATCCTTGGCGCGTCGACGGAAGTCTTGTTTGGGCCGAATTCACAACCTAATTCCTTCTTTGCTCCTGGCTGCCGCACCTTTCTTCTGTTACTTGCAATATCTGCAGTGCCTCTTTGGCTTGATGCTTCGCTCGCAGCTTCGCTCTGTTCTGCCCAATCTTGACGGAGGCTTTGAAAATGCTCCCGACGGAGAGTATTCCCCCCAATTTGTGCGCACCTATGGAGGCCAAACCCATGGACGCGATGCATCCGCAGGACGCGCAATCCGGATTCCCGCCAAACTGGCATGGAGTGATCTTTGTCGTCAGGTCTGCCGACAATGTTTGGGTCGTGAGTGCAAAAACACAATCTTGGGGGCGCTGTGGCGGCGAGGCGAACTGCCGAATCACCGCCTCTGGCATGTCCAGTTTCGGATATTGCCTTCGCAATTGCGTCATGTCCGCAATGGCGCGCGCGCGCTCCTCGGAGTTCAGCATTTCCGGCAGTTGATCTCCAACCTGCGGTGTGAACAGGCTGAACCATACCTTCTTGATCTCCGGGCGTGGCGTCCAGAATTCCAGGAATTCGCCCAAGTATCCTGGTCGCTTCATCATTTGCCCTGTGACCGTGCAATGGATCGTGACCCTCTGACCCACGATGTTTTTTAGAATGCGCTCGTACGTTGCGGGCGCTCGCCGGACATCGTGTTCCGGTTGCAATCCATCGATGGATACGACTACGTGCAGATGCGGCAAACTTGCCCAAGTCGAACCCATCGTTCGGAAGGCGCTGGTAACAATCTGTACGTGGATTCCGCGCGCCAGCAGCAGGGGAATTAGCAACTCCAGTTCGCGGTAGCGCACCAGCGGGTCACCCCCGACGATGGACAAGTGCAAAGGCTTCAGCCGGTCGACGACTTCAAGAACTCCATCTACCAGCGATTGGCCCTTTCGGTCGTTTAGGTCCCGCAGTATCTGCCCGCCGCCTAGATGCGCGTCGTCGTACGCGTAACAGCCCGGGCATTTCAAAGGGCACTCGCGTGTGATTTCTATCGAAAGAGCGGGTTGTTCACCTTTGAGGATCTTGCCCCATGCTTGAAGAATTTCTGAGGTGTACACCGGTGATGGTCCTTTTTCCGGCCGCATGCAAACCGTACGGCCTGTCAGTGAGTTGTGTGGTCGCGAGCCTCGCGGGAGGGATGGCGGAGCACCGATTCTGTTTCAAAGCAATATCGGTCGCTCAAAGCACTCTTCGTGAGCATGGGGAAAGTCGTCTTTAGGGAAAACACGGAGGAGAGGTATCTGCCGCTTGATGTACGAAGGCCAGCTTGTAGGATGGCCCTCTGCTTTCCAAAATTTGGCCAAGCGAAAACAAGCTGGCCTGAAATCGAGGAGCGCAGGTCAAGCCATCCCATGCGTGGCCCTTTGCTGCAACAGATACATGGTAACCAAACTGGGAAACTAGTTTCTTCTGATTACCCTGCGGCTTAACTGCAGGAGGATCGGGCAGCCTGTCGAGAGATCCCCCAACAATCATCAGGCACAACAAACATGCCGAGATTTGGACTCTCATCGTTTTGTAGCCTGTCTTTTATCAGTCGGGAAGTGTGTTGCTTGCAGTCATTCCCGTTCACGGATTCTATCTGAGAACATGTTGCGTTCGATTGGCCCGGGCAGCAAACGCATTCGCCTGTTCCTTCGATGCGCCGAACGCTATGGGAGATAGCTTGCGACGAAATAACCGTAGATGTAAACCGGGATTTCCATTTTCCCTTCCTCGCAGCCAGTATGCTCCCAATCCGTCTCCGTGGAGGCCGAATACGAAGCAACAATCGCGGCGCGCATCCTTTCAAATCTGTTCGGGCACAATGTACGGTGCGCGATAGGTGCCGCGAAGGAGGCGATTGGCTTCGTCGTCGCCGATGACTTGCTCCTGTGTGGGGTCGAAACGCAGCGTGCGGCCGAGACGGTACGAGGCATTGGCTAAATGCACGAGCGTCGTCGAGATGTGGGCTTCCTCAATCGGCGAATGAATATCCTGGGCACGACGGCTGCGAACGCAATCAATGAAGTTCGCGTAATGGTCCGCCGAACCCTTACCGGACGGCCCGGGTTCGACCTGATCCGTTATCCATGTCTTGTATGCGTCGTATCCATCGACGGCGAGATAGCCGTTTGATCCATAAAAAATATTGCCGACGGTGTTGGTCTTGGCATCTTTGGGTCCCAGGGACTGTTGTTTGTCCGCAGGCTTTTTGTTTGCAGCTGGGGTGAGTCCCGCGGGGGGCACACCACTGGCCCCGTAAGCGCCGGTGCCTATCTCCGCCTCGTGATGGGTGATCCAGTGGCGGACTTCGAGTTCCATCATCTTGCGCTTGCCGTCTGGACCATCGAAGCAGAAATTAGCATTCAAGGTATTGGGGGTCTCCTGGTCGTCCTCGAACATGAAGTGTCCACCCATGGCGGAGACGGATACCGGGAAACGAACACCCAAGCCCCACCGCGCAATATCGATTTCGTGGATCGCCTGGTTGCCGACTTCACCGTTCCCCGTGTCCCAGATCCAATGCCAGTTGTAGTGAAAGCGATTACGCGTAAACGGCTTAAGCGGCGCGGGGCCGGTCCACAGGTCATAGTTAACGCCGGCCGGAACGGCTTCCACCGAAGCGTGCCCGATCGATGGGCGCCACTTGTAGCAAATCGCGCTGGCCATGTAGACATCGCCGATCGTGCCGTCACTCAGATGCTGAATGGCTTCCAGCATGCCGGGGTTCGATCGCGACTGGCTGCCGTGCTGACAAATTCGGTTGTACTTCTTTACCGCACGCACCAGTTGGCGGCCTTCAAACGCATTGTGCGAGCACGGCTTTTCGACGTAGACGTCTTTCCCGGCTTGGCAGGCCCAAATGGCCATGAGCGAGTGCCAATGATTGGGCGTGGCGATGGAGATGGCGTCGATATCTTTGTCCTCGAGGAGCTTGCGAACATCGACGTAGGATTTTGGCTTTGGCAAACCCAGCTTCTCCACGTCCCCGAGGCGCTGGTTCAACACGTTTTCATCGACATCGCACAGAGCGGCAAGCTCTGTTCCTGGGACACGCTCGAACCCGTGGATGTGATCGTTGCCGCGACCGCGCACTCCGCAAATTGCCACCCGGACACGATCATTTGCGCCGAGGATCTTGCCACCCAGCGCAAGCGTAGCTGCGCCAACGGTTATTGCTTTTCCCGTCGTCTTGAGAAATTCACGCCGCTCGATTGCCATAGTTGCCGCCTTTGTGTCGGAAGCATTTCTGCACGCCGTATAGTATATCCTCGTCGTGCGAGGCTGGACATTATGTCACGCATCCACGGAGGACTCTATTGACCGTAACGCGCCGTCCGGGCTGAGAGCAGCCGCACTGAGCGCGCCTTGTGGTGCATCCAGTGAAGGAACAAGAATCGATCGCTCTTTAGCGCTTATCGTGTTTTAAAAAATCAATAGGTTACGTATCAATGGCCTTCGGAATTTCGCCTGGACCACCTCCACTCGCCTTCGCCCAGTGGGCCTCGGCGACGCATCCCCGGGAGGCTTTAGGGGAAAAATAGAGCCCTAGTGCTGATGGACCAAGCCATTTCAGAGCTAAAACGTTAGCTTCGCACCAAGCTGGACCGACCGGTTGCCTCCGAGTGTGGCGGTCACATAGCCGAAATTGCTTGCTGTGTTCGTGCTAAAGCCTGAGTTTGGATTGTCAAATTGGGGCGTGTTCGTCACGCTAAAGGCTTCGGCCCGAAATTCGAGCCCGACGCGCTCCTTGATTGGAAATCGCCGGAAAACCGAAGCATCGAGGTTAAAGAGCCCCGGCCCGCTGAAGGCCCGACGAGGCGCATTGCCAAGCACACCGACGGCGGTCTGGCAAAACGGACCTCTGCACTGCGGTACGTTGTTGACGATGTTGCTGGTCGTCACATCGAACCATGGCGTGCCGTTCGGGCCGGGCGCGCCAACTCCATGAAGTATTGTGAAGGATCCGGTCACGTTCGGCACCTGTGTGTCCCCAGGGGCGTTCAGAGTCGACCCGCCCGTAATGTTTAAAGGTCTTCCGGTCATTATCGTGAGAATGGTGCTGACCTGCCATCCGCCGAGAATCTTGCTACCGATGCCGGAGGTCAAAAGGGATTTTCCTTTTCCGAAAGGAAGCTCGTAGATCAAACTCTGCACGATGGTATGCCGCCGGTCAAAGGACAGTGGCGCATAGTTGCTGCGAATGCTGCCAATGTAGTTTTGGAGTCCGCCGACGGTACTGTTGATGGTGTTGGACCCTTCATTTACATAACCAAGGGCCTTGGCGTAGGTATAGGCCGTGGTCATGAGGAAGCCGCCCGAGAACTTTCGGTCGAGTTTTGCCTGGAGCGCATGGTAGTTCGAGCTGGTTCCTATGAACTTGAGCGCGACGTTGCCGGTGAGCCCGTAGCGGGCGAACAGAGGCCGGTTGTTCTGTGTCGCGGTGGCACTGGGAAGGATCGCGGCGTTTAGATTGTAGACTGTGGGCAGATCAACCCCATGATTGCCTACGTATGCCACTTCGGCCACGAACTTTCCTGGCAACGAGCGCTGCACAGCCAAATTCCACGACTCCGTGTATGGCTCGCGGAAATTCAGATTTACGACCGTATAGTTTTGCGTTAGCAGGCTCGTCGTGCCAACTTTACCCACAACGGGAATAACGCCGTTTGCGGGAATGTTGGCCACCAGAGGCGCCGGGAACCCGCGCCCCATAGAGACGGGATTGTTGGACGCGTCCACCGACTGCGTGAAACTGGAACCATTCAGCGAAGGGAACGCATTGTTTTGCAGCACCGGAAAGTCAAACGCGTAATCGTTGTCCGGGTACGGGAAATAACTTAGCGCGAACCCGCCGCGCACCACGGTTTGCTCGGTCAGGCGGTAGGCAATGCCGATCCTGGGTGCAAAGTCTTTGTAGCGCGTTTGTCTCCCCAAGTCTTCTGGGTTGCTGCCGATTCCAGCAATCACGAGATTGTTTGCAGCGGGATCGTAGTTCGAGAAGCGTCCTGGACCTCGCGGCGTAAACGGCGGATAGAACTCCCAGCGCAGACCCAAGTTCAGCGTCAGCTTTCGGGAGACTTGCCATCGGTCCTCGGCGTAGGTGAACAATTCGTTCCCCCGGAACGCCTTTGCGTTTATTGGCACGTCCCGGCCCACGGAGTTGGGCCTGTCCAGCAAAAAACTCGCGACATCGTTGGCCTGGCTGCTCGTTAGCACATTGGTATTGGGGTTTATGCTGGTGACGTTCACGGTGAACCGTAGCACTCCGCGCGGATTTTGGTCCTGCCATTGCGCCAAATCATCCCTCAGGCGATGAACGTCTACTCCCCATTTGAACGTATGATTTCCGCGCGTTTTCGTCCAGTTATTGGCGATGTTGAAGTTGGTCTCTCCGCGGATCCACGGCAGGCTCGCGGAATAGCCAGCTAAACAGTTATCGCCGTTGTTGCCCGTCAGAACGATGCAGGGCATTCCGCTGGTGTTCGAGTCGCCAAGGTTTGCACCAGGAATGTCAACGCCGATTTCGTCTTTGACCGCTTGACCACGATCCGTGTTGTTCGCCACGTTCCGGTAGTGGTCAACACCAGCGCGGATTTCCGTGATCAACGTCGCTGAAAAGACGTGGTAATAGTTGACCGCCACGTCCCAATAGCGTTGCTTGCCAGTACCGGAAAAAGCGCCGTTGGAAGGTCCTCCTATCACGCCAAATATGGGCGCCTGGCTCAAACTCTGATTTGAAAAGCTGAAGCGTCCGGAGAGACGGTTGCTCACGCTGATGTTGTGATCGATCTTCACGTCAAAAGAGGTCGTGTCTTTGATGAATTTGGTCGTTCCCTGAAAGTTGTTCGTCGCCACAAGACAACCGGGACCAGTAGAATTGAGAGGACACGTTGCGGTTACCACGTTGGGTAGTGGAATCTTCGCCAGAATGGCTTTGGCAATGGGACTGATTCGGGCGGGATCGATCACGTTCGGCGTTCCATTGAACGCAAACTGCGTCCGACCAGTCCCATCAGGATTGCCCGTTGCTGGATCATAAATGGGAATCAACTGGCCAGAAGCAGACGTGGCATGACTGAAATCCCCATTCCGAAAATCCGACGGGGGGACCGTGCCGTTGAAGAACTGCCCCTGGTGGTCATTGATACGCAGGAAATCACCAAAGATGAAGGTCTTGTTCTTCACGATGGGCCCGCCGATGTTCGCGCCGTAGTAGTTATAAACGGTGTTGGCCTTCGGCGCTATCCTCGTGTTCTGAAAAAACGGCACCGCTGCCAGTTTGCTGATCCTATTGATCTCATACGCCGCGCCGTGGAACTCATTCGTCCCCGATTTGAGAATGACGTTGGTTACCGCGCCATTCGCCCGACCCAACTCCGCGTCGTAGTTGCTGGTGGTCACGTCCACAGTCTGGATGGCTTCGATAGGTGGAATGTAGATAGACAAAAGGCCGGTTCGCTCGTTGTCGTTCAACCCCTCGAACTCCAGGTTGTTGGCCAGCCCGGATTGCCCATTTACTTCGGTCCTGAGGCTGTCTTGCGAGTTGAAAAACGCTGAGTGCTCGCGGTGTCCCCGCGTCGTGCCCGGCACAAGGTTCAGCAAGCTCTGGAAATTACGGTTGAAAGCCAGCGGCAGGTCTTCCACCTGCCTTTGCTCAATTTTCCGCCCGGTATCGGCGGTGTCGGTTTGTAGAATAGGATTTTCGGCACTCACCACGATGGTTTCCGATGCCGTGCCCGGCTGGAGTTCCAGGTTTACGCGCACATCGGCGTTCACCAGAACATCGACGTTGGAGCGGACCGCGCGCTTGAATCCTTGCTGGTTGACGGCAACTTCGTATCGCCCGGGAGGAAGATTTGGGAACTCATAGTTGCCACTGTCGTTTGTGGCAGCCTCCCGCTTCACGCCCGTGTTCATCTCCGTGATCGTGACCTTGGCGCCCGCAACAACGGCGCTGCTGGAATCGGTCACCGTCCCAAGCAGGGTCGCATTCACAGCTTGACCGACGACTGGTGCAGAAAATCCTAGAAGCATTATTCCGAGCAATAAGGCCGTATTGAGGTAGCACAGTTTGATCAGACCACCTGGATTAGGCGTCGCAGGCCCTTGGCTATTGATCGCGGGAGACCTACGCCAGCTGATCCAGCCAAAAGAGGAACCAGACAGTTTTTTCATCACACACCCCACTCGCTTCGACAAAGCTCCAGAAGGACTGGAACTGGTTCCACACCCTAACCGAGCAAAAAGTGCCTGTCAAGTCAGAATCTTGGAAAACGGCTTTGCAACATCGGTTTCTTGACTTCTTGCCGAAAGCGCACGCAGGCTGCCCAGGCACGTTGCTTTCTATCATCGTGCCTATGGTGTGTTAAACTTGCGCCGGGAAAAGGATCGGGGAGGTCGCCCCCGCGAAGCGAAGGCAAGACGCGAAGGCGACGAGAAACACAATTGTGATGGAAGCAGTTCCAACAAAAACGACGATTCGCGAGGTAGCGCGTGCCGCGGGTGTAGGCATCGGAACGATTTCGCGCGTGCTAAATTCCAGCTCTCAGGTAAGCCGGAAAACGCGCGCGCGGGTACTTGATGCCATCCGCCGTCTCGGATTTCGCCCCAATGCGCAGGCCCGCCGGATGCTCAAACGACGCGCGGAAATGGTCTGCTTTCTCCTGAGCAACCGCGATTTTCTCCATCCTTTTCATGCCCGCATCCTGCAAGGCGTCGAATCCTATGCCAGCGGCTTGAAACAACACGTGCTGTTCGCGGCGCTGCATTATTCCCCGAGGACGCCTCCCGATAGGATTGACCTGCCTCCCGTTCTTCAAGAACGTGGATTGATTGACGGAGTTATTCTGGCGGGGACGATTTATCCGAATCTGCTCCGCAGAATCGAATCCATCCGTATGCCCTTCGTTGCCTTCAGTAACAACGTGGTAGGAATGGACGACGAGCAGCAATTCGACCAAGTAGGCTTCGATGACTTCAATGGGACACTCCAAGCCACGCGTTACCTCATCGCTAAGGGTCACCGCCAGATTGTTTTCGCCGGAGATGTCTCCTACCCGTGGCTGCATCGCCGATTCGAAGGCTACCGGCAAGGAATGCGCGAGAACAAGCTAAATCCCGTCTTGATCACCGCCCGAAACCCTCTGAGTTTCGGCGATTTCGGTCAAAGGAGCGTGGGGCGAATCCTGTCCCGGCGGTCGCGACCCACTGCTGTCGTAGCCGGCAACGACGAAATCGCTTTCGGACTTTGGCGATCCTTGTGCCGACGCGGGGTAAAGGTGCCGGACCAAATCAGTCTGGTCGGCTTCGACGACCGTGAAGAAGCCGTTCTGATGGATCCGCCGCTTTCAACCGTCCGCGTCGATAAGGAGGAAATAGGCGAAACCTGTATGAAAATGCTTCTGGAGCGTCTGCATCATCCCCAAATGGCGTTCAGTCAGCGGGTTCTGCCCACGGAATTCGTGACGCGCGGAACCGTCCGTCACCTTCAGTGAAGCACGAGCTAATGGTTGCGGCGGAAATCGATTACGGGGCGCCTTTAAATGTGGCAAGCTCCATTGCATAATTCTGCGCTGTGCTGGCGGTGAGTTGCACGTTTGCACTCCCAGGACGAAGGATTCCGAAATATAAATGTCACAGTGCAAAGCCCAGGTCGTATAAATCACGCCATCGAGCAGCAGCAGGCCGGCGCGTTGCTTAGTATTGCTTGGGATTGAACGTTACCTGGCCAGTGGCGTTGGGAAAGGCAGCTCGCAAGATGACTCTTACGGTTCATGGACCACCTTCGGTCTGCTAGGAGCGACATCGGCACGCGCATTGGTGCTTTCTTCGTTCCCGGGGGTCTGTTGCCAGTTTTTTCCGTTAGGGGGACTCTGTCGAACCGCACCATACTTTATTCAAAGCGACTGTCAAGCAGGCGATTCCCGTAAATGACCGTCGGAAGATTACCCTACGTGCTGGCAGGTCAGGGCCCCCGGCCGTAAAAGGCGGTGACAAGTGAAACTACATGGCGCCCCGCACATTAATGCATGTCGGCCACTCGTCGGCTTGACGCCTCTGCGTGCTGCCAGTAGGCTGGCAAGCTCATGCGTGCTTCGTCGAGGAAGCTTTTAGTCGCGGCTGTCGGGCTCGGTGTCCTGGGATTTGTTGCTTACCGCGCGCGCGGCCTGCTTCATTTCGGGGATTTCAGCGGCGAAAAACTTCTTCACGCCATTCGCGACGCAAATCCTTTCCTCCTTCTCCTTTCCGTCGTCGCCATCTACGGCTGCTACGCCCTGCGCGCGCTGCGCTGGAAAGTTTTCCAGCGCAATCTAGGTTCTTCGCATTTCTGGAACATCTACGCCATGACGTTGGCCGGATTTTCCGCCGTCTTCCTGCTCGGCCGCGCAGGCGAACCCATCCGGCCTCTACTTCTGGCCCGCAGAGAGAAGCAGCCGGTCTCGGGGATGTTTGGCATTTACGTTCTGGAGCGGCTATTTGATGCCGCCAGCACCGCGGTCATCGCCGCCATTGGCCTTCTGCTGTTCCAGTCGCACCCGCACGCTGGCAAAATGAGCAGCGCAATGCAGGCCGCGGCAAAAACCACTGGCTGGGCGCTGTTTCTGGGTGTCGTGGGCGCCGTGGCCGTGCTGGTCTATCTTCGACTCCACGGCATGGCTATGCTGGAGCGTCAACTCCAAGGCGTCATCGCCTCTCACGGATGGCGTGCCAGGCTGGCTCGCATCGGTCTGGGCTTTGCCCGCGGCGTGCAGACTATTCGCAGCTGGGGCCAACTCGCGCTGGCAGTTCTATACTCAACGGCCCATTGGTTTCTGGTCCTGCTGGTGTATTTGTGGGTGTCGCACAGTTTTGGCGGAAAGCTCGCAAGCATCACCCTGAGCGACGCCATGCTGGTGATGGCCTTTACCCTCGTCGGCTCCGCCGTGCAAGTCCCCGGCGTGGGCGGCGGCTCGCAGGCCGGATCCATCATTGCGTACACCGCGATCTTTGGAGTAGAAAGAGAGCCGGCCGTTGCCGCTGCCATCGTCTTGTGGCTGATTTCTTTTGCCATGTGCAGCGTGGTCGGTGTACCGCTGCTGATTGGCGAGGGCTGGTCGCTTGGCGAACTGCGCCGGATGGCCAAAAGCGAAGAGGCGTCGGAACTTCAGAGCGCTCCAGGAGAAATTGCTGAGTGAAGTGTCCTTTCTGTGCGCACGTCGACGACAAGGTGATTGATTCCCGGGAAGGCCGCAGCGGCGACACCATTCGCCGCCGCCGCGAATGCCTAAAATGTGGACGCCGCTTCACCACCTACGAACGCATCGACGAAATTCCATACATGGTGATCAAGAAGGACGGGCGCCGCGAAAGATTCGAACGCCAGAAAATTTTGCAAGGCTTGCTGAAGGCCTGCGAAAAAAGGCCGGTGGCCACGCCAAAACTCGAGGCCATTGTTGATGAAATCGAAGGTGTGGTACACGAAGCCACGGAGCGCGAGCTGACCACCACGGAAATCGGCGAAATGATTATGCACCGCCTCAAAAAGCTCGACAAAGTCGCTTACGTGCGATTCGCTTCCGTCTACATGGATTTCAAGGACGTGCAGGAATTCATGAGCGAACTGAAAAATCTGCTAAAGGATCGCGCGAAGAAGTGATCGCTAGTTTGTAGGGGCGCAGCACCGCTGCGCCCCAGCTCAGCACGATGATTAGTCTTGGAGACGAACAAGCAGTAGCGCAAGAATTTCGCTGGAGCGATGGATAGAAAGAGGAACAGAAAAGAATGCGTAGGCTAAGTTTGATCTCTTTGCTGCTGGTCACAATCACGCTAGTCGGCGTGTCGCTTGCGGCGCAAAAGAAGACCCATACCTCTGCGAAGCTCGAGATCACCTCAGTCGAGATGCCGGACGCCGAGAAAATCCGCGCCCATGTGAAATTCCTCGCCAGCGATTTGCTCGAAGGCCGCGGAACCGGCCAGCGCGGCGGAGACATCGCCGCGGAGTACATCGCCACGCAATTCGAACTCTACGGCCTGAAACCCGGCGCGGAGAATGGCGCCTATTTTCAAGACGTTCCGATGATGGGCGTGAAAACGCTCGAGGCTACTTCCTTCAGGTTGGTTCCCGCAAACGGCGAAGCGGTCTCGCTGAAGAACCTCGACGATTTCGTCACCAACAACGAAAGCCAGACGGAAACGGCCGACATCGACGCGCCCATCGTTTTTGTCGGTTACGGAATCACCGCCCCGGAATATCAGTGGAACGATTACAAAGGCGTCGGCCTCAAAGGCAAAGTGGCCCTGCTGTTTGTGAACGAGCCGATTTCCGATGATCCGAAATTCTTCAAGGGCAAAGCGCTCACCTACTACGGCCGATGGACCTACAAGTTCGAAGAGACCGCGCGTCGCGGTGCTGTCGCCACGCTAATTATCCATCGCACCGATCTCGCCAGCTATGGCTGGCAAGTGGTGCGCAACTCCTGGGGCACGGAAAAGTCGCATCTGCGCCGCGACGCCACGCCGAAATTGCAAGCAGCTTCCTGGATTCATCTGGATGTCGCAAAGAAACTTGCCGCTATGTCCGGCCAGGACATCGACAAAATGTTTCAGCAAGCGCAGTCGCGCGACTTCAAGCCATTCGAATTGCCCGTACGCTTGCAAGCTCACGTCGCCAGCCAGTTACATCCCTTCGTTTCACGCAACGTAATCGCCAAATTGCTGGGCGCCGATTCGAAACGCGCCGCGGAAGCCGTCCTCTACACCGCGCACTACGATCATTTGGGAATCAATCCCACCATGAGCGGCGACAACATTTACAACGGCGCAGTCGACAACGGCACGGGCTGCGGAATCTTGCTCGAACTCGCGCGCACCTGGTCGCTTGCGAAACTGCCGCCGCCGCGCTCCATCCTCTTCGCAGCGGTCACCGCGGAAGAGCAAGGCCTGCTCGGCTCCGAATATTTGGGCAAACATTCCCCAGTTCCGCCCTCGAAAATTGCGCTCGACTTGAATTATGATGCGCTCGCCCCAATCGGTGATCCGGAAGAAACGGAAGTGAGCGGCGCGGAGCGCACTACGTTTTATCCGGTGGTGGAATCGATGGCAAAAACATTCGGCTTCGCGATTCGAGCGGATTCGCGCCCGGAAGCCGGGCATTATTACCGCTCCGATCATTTCAGTTTGGCGCGCGTGGGCATTCCTTCTTTTTCCATCGGCGAAGGACTGAAATACAAAGGCCACGACGCGGCGTGGGGCGATGCGCAGGCGCAGGATTATGTCGATCATCGCTACCATCAGCCCAGCGATGAATATCGCGCGGAGATGGATTTCACCGGACTCGCGAAGATGGCGCGATTTGGATTTTTACTTGGCCAGCAAGCGGCAATGAGGCCGGAGCTGCAAGGTTGGCAGCCCGGCGACGAGTTTGAAGCGGCGCGCAAAAAGAGCGAAGCAGGGAACTGATTCGCGCAGCGCGAAGTAGCGAGCCCAAGCGCAGGGGCAGCATGGCTGTGTGCTGGCGAGTTGCCATTGTGGCGCAGCAGTGCGCGCTCACAGAGCCGCCGCGCAAAGAGTCCGCGGAAAAAAATTGGAGGTTGGGAATGAACACCCTACTCGCATTCCTTTTCTCGTCTTTGCTTTTTGCTGATGCGCCCATGGCGGAGCTGCCGCGCGTGACGCATTTTCAGGCGCCGAGCTATCCGGAAGTGGCGTGGCAGTCGAAAGTGCACGGCAAAGTAGTGTTGAAAATTTTGGTGCACAAGGATGGCCGGTTCGGCTTTACGGATACGATCGCGGGGCCGCCGACGCTGGTGAGCGCGGCGAAAGAAAATTTGTGCTCGTGGACTTTTGCGGCGAACCAGTCCGAGGATCCGCTTCCGCTGACGGTGGAGTACGAATATCGCATCGACAAAACTCGCTCGTCGGCGCAGCTCAACGCGCAGGTGACATACGATTTGCCGAACCACGTCACGGTTGTTGCTCCGGAGTATTCGCCGACGTGTTTGTGCGTGAAGAAAAAGTCGAAGTGGAAGTTGTTTTGAAGTTAGCGCGCGCTTGCGCGCCGTTGCGCTTGGCTGCCGATTCCACTTGCTTGAGTATGCGGTCGAGAGCGGCGCGATCGAACAGGCGGCCGTTGACGATTACCGCCGTGATCTTCTGCGTGTTGTGAATATCTTCGAGCGGATTGGCTGCGAGCAGAACCAGGTCCGCGATTTTGCCCGCTTCCACCGAGCCGTAGCTGTTTTCCATTCCTAAAAACTTTGCCGGCCCACTGGTTGCCGTTTGCAGCGATTCCATGGGCGTGAAGCCAGCTTCGACGAAATTCGATAGTTCGTCGTGCAGGCTGAATCCCGGCATGATGTAGACGCCGGGCGCGGCGTCGGTTCCGGCCAGGAACGGAACGCCGGCGCGATGCTGCGCTCCCACCGTTTGCAGATTGGCCGCGAAATATTTCTGGCGCAGCTCCAGCGGATCGTGCAGCAGGCCGGGCATCATTTCGTCGGTGAAGCGCTTCCAGGTCACATCGCGCCAGTACGCCGGGACATATTTGTCGAGCGGATCGTGCTTCAGGTCGCGTTGGTCGAGAAAGGTGCCGCCGCGCTGCCAAGCGAGCGTGGGCACTTGCCAGGTTTGGCTTTGCGCCAGCAGGCGAATGAGCGCATCGCACTTTTGTTTGTCCTGCGTGGCGAGCAGGAGTTTTAGATCGCCCTGGCCGGCAATGAATTTGTCTTCTTCGGTGGAGCAGCCCTCGAAGCTGCCCATGAGGTGCTCGATACTTTTTTGTCCGGCAGCGATGGTTTCCGCGATGCGAACTTTGTCCGGCACGTGCCCGACGATGGGAAGGCCGACCTTGTGCGCTTCGGCAGCGGCGGCGAGGTACGCATCGTGGGAGATGACGCTTTGGACCTTGATGAAGTCGACGCCTTGCGCTTTGAGCGCGTCCACGGCGGCGACGGCGCTTTGCGGCGAGGTGACGGCGATGGAACTGGGGAAGCGCAGTTTGCCGTCCGGCAAAAGCGCGTCCAGCATCGGGCCGGAAATAATCATGCGCGGGCCGATGATTTTGCCGTCGGCGATTTGCTTGCGCCAGGCGAAGAGCACGGGAATGTCCCCGCCCATGTCGCGCACGCCGGTGACGCCGTTGGCGAGGAAGAGGGGCAAGATGATGTCGCGCCCGCCAGGAAACCAGTCGCCGAACGCGGAGTGCACATGCATGTCCCACAAGCCGGGAATGAGGAATTGTCCGCGGCCGTCGATGACGCGCGTGTTCTTCGCGAGCGGCACGGCCGCGGAGTGCGAGACGAAGGTGATACGATCTCCGTTAATCACCACGAGGGAGTCGGGCTGCACTGAAGCGGTACCGGGATTGATGACGGTAACGTGGGCGATGGCGATCTGCTTGGGTTGGGGCTTGGTCTGCGCAAGAGCCGCAGAGCCGAGCAAGAGCGCGGCGCAAATCAGCAGGGGGATACGGTGAGATTGGGAGATCATGCGGGAGAGACTACCCCAGAAGTGGCCACGTTCCAAAATGGTCCGGCAAGAACATCTGAAAGTATGGATGTCGGAACGTCGGGAAAGTCTGAAGGGCGTAGCGGGGTACACCCCCGTGGTGACGGGAAGTATGGGCAATCGAGTGAGGCCACAGGGGATAGAGGCGCCACGTGATGCATATGACGGCGGAAGTGAATCGTGGCGCGGAAGTGTTGGGGTACCCCCCGGGTGTTTTTTGTAAGTGCGGATTCTAAAGGAGTTACAAGAAGGGTGTCTGTAAGTGCATATTCTAAAGGACTTATTTGCACCAAAATAGTGCAAAATGCACGGTTTCACGGAAGTGCGGAATCTAAAGGAGTTACGCAGACGCTCAGCGAGGTTTGTTCGAGATAACACGCGAAACGGTACCATAGATCTGTATGTTTGTCAATAGTAAACTGTAAGTTCAGTGGAATGAATGTCTTAATACAGAAAGTCAACACCGGCGCGCGAGGGGTAGCGACGTGACATCATCGAGATTGTGCGAGTGCCTGAATCCGCAGTACAAGACGCGGGAATGGTCGGAGCTGGCGCTGCACCCTGAGGTACAAGACACGAATTGCGATGCGTGGAAGCGGCTGCTCGATTTGGTGGAGCAAGCGGCGCGGGACGGACGAGAAGAGTTCGCGCCGCAGCGGGAGATGCAGCCCGAGGACTGGGAACAAATCGTGACGCTACCCCCCAGCATTGCCAAATTGAAGAGCGTGAAGCACCTGATGTTGTATGGAAGCCATCTGGTGCGCATACCGCCGGAAATTGGAGGGATGACGGCGCTGAAGGTGTTCACGCCGTACACTTCGTATCGACTCCATTATTTTCCCTATGAAATTACGCGATGCCTGGAGCTCAAGGAAAGCACGGTGAGTACGCGCGCGCTCTACGGCAACCAGGATTACCGGCCGCCGTTTCCGCGGCTGCCGGCCATTTCGCCCGGGGGCGCGCCCGAACACTGCAGCGTGTGCGGCGGCGCGTTTGCGGAGTCCGGGCCGCTGCAATATTGGATCTCGCTGTGGGTCGCGACGGATGTGCTGCCATTGCTGGTGCATGCTTGCTCGGCTGCTTGTGTTGGCCGGCTGCCGCCACCTGCCAAACGACACGTTGCGGAAGCGCACCAGGGCGGCTTGGGGATCAAGCAGCCGGAGTGTTTGCCTTTGCTGTGAGGACGCCGGCCGCCTAGCTGCGGAATCTTTTCGAGGCCTTGAACAGGTACGAATATGCCCCAACTTCGTTTGCGTCAGATCGAGCGCCAAGGGCCGCCGCGCCGACTGAGAGTAACGCGCCTATGGGGTCGCCTCGCTTCAGTCTCCAAGCCGCGCCAACGATGCTCAGGGCGAAGGATGCTGGACGCTTCCAGGCGTTCCTGGAGATTTTTCTTAGATCGGCGGCGAGGTCGCGTAACTCCTCTTGCCTCTGACGCATAGCCGGTTTCAATTCGTTCTGGGGCAGACCACTTAGGTCCCAAACAAATTTGCGGACACCCCGAATGTAAGCTCTATGCTCCTTGTAGTACTGCTTGCGAAAGCTAAGCACTTCCGAAATTGGCACTGGTCCCAAGTCGACGGTGACAGTTTGCAAGTCAGTTGAAATCACGTGACCTGTCGAAGCAGTCTGAGGCAAAGACAACAGCTCACTCAGGGCGTCAGTTAGCTCGGGTCGATCAGTCGCAGGCGACAACTCCTTGCCGATTGTCTCGCCATAAGGCCGCAGGATTTGCGCCAAGAGAACGAGGATGAGCGCCCGTACTAGCGGATGCATTGGAATCGAGACGCCATCCTCACTGTCCCGCGCCAGCCCCCTAACCTTAAGCTCATTTAGGATTGCTTTCGCTAGTTCCGCATCGCCGTAACCTCCGAGGCGAGAGTAAGAGATTTCGTGGAACGTTGTCTTCTCTTTTGAAAGGCTATCAAGAGCGCCCGAGGAGAGAACGTCGATCACGCTTGCCGCGAGTTTCTGTGTTGCAGCCTTGTCGACAATGTCCTCCGGCTGCCATATGTGGAGGAGTCCGGCCTCCTGGAGACCTACTGCAATTGCCGGATCCGACTCGAAAGGCTTGTCCTTTATGTATGCCGGGACAAGAAGTCCAATCCCGTCGAAAAAGAGCACCAAAGTTTTGACCCAGTCTCCGGAGTGCCAAACTGGACCGGGGTAGTAAAATGCTATTTCGGCCTTTGTCGCGGGCTTCGCAGCAGGAGTTTTTTTCGTCATACCGTTCCCAGTCGGACGCGATACTTGGATGCCCTACTTCAAAGGCGGCTTATTGGCATCCTGTAACTTTTTGTTTAGCGCGACTCTCTTAGCTTTGGCCCGGGCCGGTTGAACAAAATAGAAGTCGAAGAGTGATTCCAGGACATCAAGGTTCCACTCTGCCTCGTCAGGCTCAACTGACACAACTTCGCCGGTGGCCGTGCTTTTGTTTGGATGAGCGGCGAAATTACCGATATTTCGAACCGCGTCAATGTTTTCAGCGACCTCTGTCGGCAACTTCCCACTGTCAAGAACCTGGTCAATCTCCTTGCTCAAGTCTCCGGGCTTCACTCCTGCGGCACGTCGGAGTAGGTTCTGCAAACACCTGCGGCTGAGAGCGGCCGAGGCCTTAGGACTGTCCGCAAGGACCAGACACGCCTCTTTGTAGTCTTCGACGATATCAGGGGGCACCTCGGAAGGTACCGGGGCTCGCGAAACGCCTTTGGGCCACAGCAGAAGAGAACTACTGACAACGGGCAGCCGCATGTTCTGCTGTCCCTCCGCATACCCCGGCGAAGGCCCATTCTCCAAATAAAAAACATACTGTCGACACGCAGGACATAGCAGCCGGTTCAGAACCCACGTCCCATCCTTGTTACTCCCAAGAACCACGGACCACCACGCCTGCCCCTCGTGGAAGCCCTCTAGACAATGAGGACACTTCATAGTGTTGACATCTTAGGCCGAAGTCCACCGCCTCGCAACACGGGCCCGCTTCGGAAAGCGGGCGCTACAGTGGGCACGTCTAGCCTTGGGCAGGAACTTCGCCAGCCCGCGGACCGTAAAAGATGACCCATACGGTGAAGTCTGCGCTGAACTCCGCGAAGTGATGCTCCGTGCCAGCGGCTACAAACAGCAAATCACCTGGGGCGCATGATGACGCGTCCCGCAAAACCGTTCGAGACGTCTAAAGCACGCCTCGGGGGCTTGGAGAGGGTGGCGAGATAAACTCGCCGCTACAAAGGGGCAAGCGGCAAAAGCGGCAGAGAGATTCCTCTCTTCGCGACCCAGCGCACGAAAGCCTTGCGCAGGAAAAAGCCGGGTCGCTTCGCTCGGAATGACGAGGGTGTTTTTGCGCCGGAACGTGGCGGCTGAAGCCGCCACCTCCTAAAGAGAAAAGCAAAGGCGCCCGCCACGGTCGGCGGCCCCTACACGGTCCGCAGCGCTCGCTTTGCTCGCTAGCCGGGCTGAAGCCCGGCCCCTACATCTGACACGTTGCGCTTTACGTGGGAGCTAAAGCTCCCAGCTCCTAAAAAGGTGAAGAGAGATTCATCTCTCGCAAGGCGAGAGGCGATGGGGCGGAGGAGAGATTCCTCTCTTCGCGACCCGGCGCACAAAAGGCGTGCGCGGGAAAAAGCCGGGTCGCTTCGTTCGGAATGACGGGGGGGGCGTGCGTACCCAGCCTTTACAGGCTGGGCTAAATTTGTGACGCACGTCCGGCGCTAGGGTATTCACTGTATTGCATTGGGCAGACAAGCTGTAGGAATGTTGCCGGAATGCTGAGTTCCCTCCAACTGAGTGACCGAACGCCAGGGCCTTTAGTGCCCAATAGGGACGGCGCCCCAGATCCGCAAGACGCCCCAGAAGTCAGGACCATCCTGATAGTTGACGACCACCAGTTCGAGCGCACCATCATCCGCTCGGCCGTAGAGGGGCTCACGAAGTTCGACGTGTGCGGCG